>VOFB01000943.1_pt1 | contig 14000 bp, 20 predicted proteins | sample 5384141 | NCBI WGS metagenome assembly VOFB01 (sample SAMN12384721, study PRJNA508395) | human gut metagenome | isolation source: healthy gut A | host: Homo sapiens | reverse complement strand
CTACCTGACATTGGCTATAGGGAGTTACCGGAAGCCTTACAAGGTGGAACTGCCGAAACTTGACTGCAAGGGGAAGGACAAGCCGGAAGTGTTCAAGCATCCCGAAGGTCCGGCACATAAGGCCATCAGGCAGGCGTTGGGCACAGCCCGCTTTGATTTCATCGAACACAGGAGGCATTCCGGCGAAATGATACTCGGAGAAGACCATTACGGCTCACACGGAGAGCATTATTTCTGGCCGAAGGATTATTCAAGCGCGAAACTGGCTCAGAAACGGATCGACAAATTGGAGAAAGCCGGTATTCGGTGCAAGCTTACCGGATATAACGGCGGTTACATTCGTTTTATCGGCTACACTCCCGAAGCAGAAGCGTTACTGGAGAAGGAACGCCAGGAATACATCACCGCCCATCGGCAATGGCAAACCAAACAGACAGTAATCAATTAAACTTATCAATATGGAACCGAACAATTTGAACGAATGGTGGGGCGGACAGCCCGACGGACTGAAACAGGCATTCTCTCTTTTTCCCGATGGACGGTGGAAAGAGGCGGACCTGTATTTGCGAATCAATATCCGTAACTACTGCCTCCTGAAAAAAGGAGGGCTGCTTCCCGAAGACAAGGACCGCTCGATGCTCAGCGAGATTGTCTGTGAGCTGGCCGATACGGAGCTGTGCCGTGCAAATGGAAAGACACTCGAAGACATGTGCGATACGGACGGGGCTTTTCTGGAAGAGTACCAGGAACTGTTCAACCGGATATACGATGAACTGGAAATGAGAATTACGGATTATATGAACGGACAATCAAAAAAAAATGTAACAATGAAAGCAAAAGTATTCAAATACAGGTTTGACGGGAACACCGTCGTCGCTCCTTATATGGAGTTGGAACCGTATGCGAAGAATGTTTATCTCTCCCTGTCTAGAAAGAACGAATATGGGAATGAAGACGATGACTGTTTCCATGTGGTCTGCCGGATTGAAAACGTTTATTTTCCAGCGGGCAGTATTCACGCCGGTTTCTCAAGGGAGAAGGTTGCAGAGAGGAAGCCGCCGCCTATTGCAGGAACTGGATTGCGGATACGCTTCAAAGTGCGGAAAGAGGAGCCTTCGTCAAGTTGATCTCCGTCCGCGTGTTCGAGGCTCTCGGACTTGACACCACTTCCCTGGTGCAAGCCCGTGAGGAGTATAAAAGAATACAGGAACAGAAACGCAGGGAGCAGAAGGAGAAAGAGGCGGAAGAGCGCAGAGTGCAGGAAGAGCAACATCAGTGGCTACTCAATGAACAGAAACGGAAATTCCTGGACGGGGAACGGATTACGGGAGAAATGTTCCTTGAAATCACCGGAAGGGACGGTTTTGACATCCATATCAGAACCAAAGGGACATTCAACAGGCATGTGAGGGGCATTGACAGGAACGGCACCGTCAGTTTCCGGAAAATCAAGGGCCTCCGGACTCCGGACTTTACCGGATGCCATAAGGCCGTGTCCGCCTATCTGGCGTTCATTACAGAAAAAAGAGGGCAAATAATTAAATCCGGGGCGGTAAAGGTCTGCTCCATGCAGCTGTTACCGCTACCGGCTTCCGGCCTCACAATTCACGGTTCAGCGCCATTGCCAGCGGAAACATAAACCGGTTATAGGCCTTAAGCTTTTGCAAATTCAGCACATATCCGGCATAGGGATTGGTCAGATCGGTATAGAAGAATACATCGGTAAATCCTGCGTGTTCCTCCACGACTTCACCCTCCAACGGAATCTCCTCCACATTGAACCGCTCCAGAGGCAGTTCTTCCAGACGGGTCTGTTCCGCATTTCCCAACACATTGAGGTTACGGTTAAACAGCACGAATCCTTTCTTCCTGTAATCCACACGCATACCGTACGGACGCTCCACAAGGAAAGCATCCGCCGCTTTCTTTATATAGTTTTCCATAAAACTGAAATTAGAATTGCAAAAATACATCTTCATCCTCGCCTGACGGCTGCGGTATTTTCTTTCGCCAAACCTTGCGGGTACTGCCACGGGACAGTCAGGCAGGTGAGAAATAAAAATACCGGCTCCCGGAGCCGGACGTGTTTAACAGATAAAATACAATGAATCATGAAAATCCTGAATGAAGAACATTTCGAGAATGTTAAGCGTTATGCCGAATCCATCGGTGACACCTCACTCCGGAAATGCCTGGAACGGTTGAAGAGCTGGGAGGAAAATCCTGACTGTCCCAGCGAAATTTCACTCTACTATGACCATGCCCCATACTCGTTCGGCTTCACCCAACACTATCCCGACGGAAGGACAGGCATCGTGGGCGGTCTGCTCTATCACGGAATACCGGACCGTTCTTTCGCCGTGACACTACAGCCGTTCCATGGATGGCAGATACACACCTGATGAGAGGCAAACGACAGTATTAACTTTATAAAATTCAATTCAATATGGAAACGACATTGACAGTAATGGAAAGACAACAGCAGTTTGACTTCCAGAAAAACGGAATTGAAGTGATGAACTTCGAGACACTTCAACGCACCTATAAAGAAAATGACATCTACAACAATCCGGTGCAGGGCATCTACCATTACCAGGTCATCCGGCGCATGATGGACATCTGCGAGAAATACAATCTCGATTATGAGGTGGAAGAAATCTTCGCTGCCCAGAACAGAAACAAGACACAGCCGGGAGTGAGCATCCTCCCGCAGGTGGAACAGACACATGGCGAAAAAGCCGTGGAAGCCCATATCCTGCGCCGTATTTTCGCTACTATCCGGATCAGGGATTGGGAGACGGACGAGCTGACAACCACACTGGTCGTCGCCTACCACCAGGACGGCATACAGGCAGCCATAGGCCCCTGCGTGAAGATATGCCATAACCAGTGCATCCTCTCACCGCAGCGGAGCATCAGCAATTACGGGAAAAAAGAAGGTGACAACCGATGAACTCTTCGAAACCGTGGACGGCTGGCTGGCCAATTTCGAGGTGAACATGAACGAGGACATTGCAAGGATTCAGCGGTTGAAACGCCGGATTATCCCGATGGAGGAAATCTACCTGTACATCGGCTTGCTGACAGCCTTGCGCGTTTCCCATGACAGTTCGGACAGAAACCTGTCATCCACTGTAGAAACCTACCCGTTGAACCAGAGCCAGATTTCCATCTTCACGGAAGAGGTGCTGAAACTGGCCATGAGCAAGGGACAGATTACCGCATGGGATTTGTACAACGTGGCCACTGAAATATATAAGCCTGGAAAGACAGACTTCCCGGCCCTTATTCCACAGAACGGAGCCATGGCGGAACTCCTGCTTTCCCGTCTCTCTGAAGAGGTGGAAGTACAGGATGCCGTTCCGATAAACTGACATGCAAGCTTCTCAAGCCAAAGAAATAAGGGAGAACCTGACAGTGATAACAACTGAAAGATTCTCCCTTTTTCATTTACTCTTCAAAAAGCAGCATGAATTCCACCTTCCTTCTCCGTTCGATGCTCGGAACCACTTTTCCTTTATAGCACCTGAAAGAGACATATTCCTTGTAAATATTGCGGTCTCCCGACTCCAGCTTCTTTAACAGACGGCTTTTCGGTCTTTTTCCATATCCTTTTAATCTGTAGGGTCCCACATTATATGAAAGGACTGCTGCCAATAAAGAATCACGCCCCAGATAACTGAACATGCGGCACAGCTTACGGAGGTCTTCCCTCAGAATGGAGTCTCCCTGCGCTTTGGAGATGCTGTTGGTAAACCTCTCCCCAGGAAGAACCTTGTGACCCCACCCGACATAAGGCCAATGCTTTTTCTCTCCATGCCAGCCCTCGAATCGCTTGACACACTCGACCGCAAGACTGAACCTGTCCGGACTTGCCTTTACCGGATTCTCCGCCCTTGAAGGCATACCCGGAAAAAAGACCGTGGCGGAAAGTACCGCAAACCATATTGCTTTTAACTTCATCATAGGCAGGACCGGCTTAGTGTCCGACAATTGTGACCGGCAATTCCTTACTATCCGCAGTCACGACGGAATCCTCGTCCTCCGTCTCGTTGTTGAAGTCAAAAGTCAATTGGTAAAGCTGTGCCGGTTCGCTGTTGTCCTCAAAATAGATGTCAATTGTCTGCTGATCTTCGCATTCAGAAGTGTAGTATAACCTGAACACCTCCCTGTCAAGGGGATAGCGGTCATTGGGCAGCAGCACCATCCCGTCATCCATGCGGAGCGTACCCTTGCCGTCCGGCTGGAAATAGCGGATGGTGTAGCGGGCATCGGAAAAATGTCCTTCACGTTTGAGTTCACAGCGTATTTCCACCGTCTCGCCTTTTATTATACGTGTGGGAACAGGCATGTTCTCCACCTTGAACGGATAAGACTGCTGTACTTCCATTTCATCAGAACAGGCGGACAACAGCAAAACCGCCAGACCCAGGAACAGGACTGCCACCATTCCGGCCAATCCTCTTTTTTTATTCATTGCATTCATATTCTATCAGATTTTAATACGTTATACTTTATTCGACACTTACAGGAACTTATGTTGCAGGTATTCATTCAGGTCCTTGTAGCCTTTATACAAAGAGGAACAATCCACCAGTTTATCCGCATAGCGTTTGCGGAGTGCCTCCAGCGTGCGCCGTCTGGCTTCATCCCGATCCAGATAACAGTTGACCCTCTCGTACCTGTCAAGAATAGGGAACGAGCGTTCCAGCAATGACACCGAGTTCAACACAAGATAGTCGTCTCCATATCCCAGACCGAGTTCCAGCCACGAAAGGCAGTCGATAAACCCCTCGAAGAGGTTGCATGTGTCCGAACCGTTATCCATCAGTGAAATGTCCTTAGGTGACAGGCTGGCCTTGAAAAACCGGTTGCGCAACTCGTATCCATCGCTGACATTCCTGAATCCGATGGCGAAATACCGTTTCCCGTGCAAGGTATATCTGACTTCTCGACAGTTCGGTACAGCCACATCGCTGCTAATGCCGCGTTCCGCCAGATATCGGAGCAGGACTCTGTTGTATAGAGGCCCGAAGCGTACATCCGTGAAACTCTCCTTCTTGAGGAGATCCTCCCTGTTATTCCCATCAGTGCGGGAAACGGTCTTGTGCTCGGGGGCGAGGCCGCCCCATGTCTCTGTGATGAACCTGGCCTGCGCCTTGAAATCCCCGCTGCCGATAAACTCCCCGGCAAGATTGAATATGTCACCTCCCTGCCCGGTGCCGAAGTCATGCCAGATTTCCTTTCGTACATTCACCTGGAACGAGGCGGTGCGTTCCTCCCGGTACGGGGCCAGATACCAGTATTCGTCCCCCGTCTTTGCCGGTTCATATCCCATCCTTGCCAGAAAAGCGGCGATAGGGATAGCTTTTATCTCTTCTATAGTCATAGATGTACAGTTTTAATGGATAATGAATTTGATTCCCAATCCGAATTGGGTTGTAAACAGATCCAGGGAACTTCCCCACAAGGCACGTTCCCGGATATTGGCAAGCAGGACAATGCGGTCTGTCAGGTAAGTCTCAAGTTCCAGGGTTATCGCACCGCCATAGACAAACGCATCCTTGGCGAGCAGCGTTGAGCCGTCATACAGCATCCTGTCTCCCCAATTCACGGTTTCATAGCCGGCCAGTGCGGAACCGCCGATGGAGAGAAAGACCGTCCTGGTCGGGTCCGACAGGAATTTCAGGTAATAGCCGCCTTCTGCCGTGAACTGTGCGCAGGGCACATTCACGTTCCGGTACCCGTAATTCTTCATCAGATACTCGGTACCTATGACCCAACGGTCGGCTCTTTTGGTATATCCTGAAACGGCAAATCCGGCATAATGATTCAAGGGGGATTTCGAGCCGTTCGCAAATCCTCCGCGCAGTTCCACGCCCTTCATCCCGGGCAGGTACCGCTGGGCATGTGCCCGCCCCGGGAACAGGGCAAGCGACACGGCTGTAACGAATAGGAACAGATACTTCTTCATGACTACTTTACTTTAAGTCCGTTTATAACTCTGGCTCTCACGATATCTTCACTTTCCACGGTGAAGGTCTGGTGCCTTCCACCGCTTTTCTCATGCATTTCCACCACCAGCACCTTGTCCGAGGGAATGGTGAATTTGTCCAGGACGAAGACGGTGCGCCCGTCCTTTTTCCCTGCGACAGTTGTTACATAGTCGTAAGCACGCAAAGGAAATATCACCTGTTCCTGGATGGCGGTACGTTTCATCACCTTCTTGTCCACAATCTTGAATGTCACGAAATCCACTTCATAAGGTACGTTGGACCGGTTCCTGATTTGTGTATGAAAGTACAGCAGCCCGTTATGGGTGTAAAGACCGCGCAGCAGGTACTGGATGCCGAACGCCTTGCTCCCGATATGCTTGATGTGCCTTTTGTTGTTCTTGTGGACGGACTTCGAGATGAGATATACCAGTTTCGGAGACTCGCTGCCGAGTTCCTTCAGGTAAATGTCAAGGGCGTTGTTGGGACGGTTCACTTCGCTTCCGTCATGGATGAAATCCTTCATCTCGATGTTCAGCAACAACGGTTCTTCCGCATACTTTACATTGAATGTATAGAAACTTCCGCTTTCGGTTATCACGGACATGTTGGTCTCCTCACGGAAATTCTTTACGGTAGCCTTTACACGAATGACATTTTCCGCACCGTCCGCCTTGCCTGCAATGAGGTTCAGCGATCCGAGGTCCACATAACGCACCGAAGACGGGAAGATGATATGCGTGGTCTTGTCGTAAGTCACTTCCAGACCGTACGGCGGTATCATCCGGTCGAAAGTGAGTTTTCGGGTCAGCCCGTGATAGAGGTCCCCGTCTTCCTCTTTTTGGGGATACACTTCCTTGACCGGTGTGATTCCTTTGTTTACTACCGCTGCGCTGTCGGTTTCAGTCTGGGCAAAGGCGCCCATGGTGCCCCATGCAAGGGCAAGCATTACAAATAACTTTTTCATGTTGATTGAATTTTAATGGGTTGTCATTGATTGTCATTCTGATAAAGCATCAGGGTGTAACCGGATTTGAGATGCACCTTCTCTTCACGCATCTTCCGGGAGATGTACTGTGAAACACCCTGTATGGCACCCTTCCCGAGTTCGGAAAGTAGCTGGTCGCCTGCCGACTGGTTGGTGATGGAGATGCTCGTGCCGAGATTCTGCCCCAGATTGGCGGCAACCTCCTTGACAGCGTTTGCTTCCATGGATCCCGGAATGAAGATGCCTTCCTGTCCGTCATTGTCATACACGGCAAGTTTCACGGGGATGATGGTACCGCCATATTCCACCTGAAGGATGTTGACGTGAAGCCTTTCTCCCTGTATGCGCCCTTCTCCGATGAGCAAGGAGTTTTTGGGAAGGACATGCTTTCCTACACGCATCGCTTCCAGCAGTCTCATCCTCACACCCTGACCGCTGATTACAGTCTGGTTCCCGTGGATGCAGGCACATATGGTATTCCTCACGTCTTTTTCATTCCTGTGACCAATCGGGGTATGGAATCTTTCCGCCAATGTCCTTCCCGTTAATGACACGGAATCCCGGACCGGTTGCGGCAACGATGAAACCACGGGAGTGGAGACCAGCCCGACGGGAACGGCCTTCATGTTTCCATCCCGTCCGGCTTCTTCATCCTCCGGGCGGCTGTCCATCCTTTGCCGCCATTACCCGGCATGTATTTGGCTGCGAGCTCGTAGGACTTTTCCAAAAGTGCCACCTGTTCCTCATAACCCGGCTGTGCATTCTGTGCGGCAACCGTCTGCTTCAGTTGTTCCACCTCGGCTTTCAAGGCCTCCTTTTCCGGGTCTTCCTGCGGTGACTCGTAAAAGTTGCCGAGAGTCCTGTTGATGTCATTGTAGGCGGAGACGGATGAAGAGCGGGCTTCATTCCTACTGTCACTTGCACGTGGACTGCCATCCTTGGTATCCGCATCCGATGACAATGCCACGACAGCTCCGGAGTTTTCATCCGCAACACCTGAGAAGTCTCCCAGTGTACGCATTTTTTCCGCCTGTTTGCGCTTTATGTCAGCCTGCTCGTAGGCGGCAATCTTGTCTTCCTCTATGTCGGCTCCTCTCGGGTCAGGCAGTTCGGTGTTGAAGCCCGCATTTTTCTCCTCCTTTTGTTTGTCCTCTTCGGACGGTGCGAAAATGAACCACATCGCACCGAGGAAGAGAAGGAACATCCCGGCAAAAACCAGGTATTTCCTGATTTCCAGCCTCTGTTTTAATTTATTAATATCATTACTCATTTTCTTTCTGATTGAATCGGTTAAAAAACTCTTCCATCTCCTGCACCCTTTTATCCGGGAGTGTATCGGCAGGAACGATATCCGGAATGTCCAACGGGGCTATCTCAATGATGTCCCGCTGTACATCTTCCCGCCCGATGTCATAGATGGCGCGGAAAATCAGATAGAAATTTCCGAGAGCAAACAGGACAGCCAGCACGATGACTGTCAACATTCTCTTTTCCGGAGAAAGCCCGGCACATAAACCCCCGAAGCTTTTCTGCAACGGTTTCCTTGATTCTTACAAACATTTGTTTCATACATTCAAAATTTTAACGGTCATACACTTTGATATCCCTGTTCTCCACCACACGGAAGGCTTCAATGATGAACCCGTGCGGGTTGTTGTCGCTGCGGGTGGAGTTCAGCAGCCTGCCACGTGTGACAAGGCTGCGTTCGGTCACACTCTTCTCCCTGATAATGGAGAGTTTCGCATAGGTCACGACCTCATACGGATAGGTATTGAAATCGCACCTGACACTGTCAATCCCAATCCGCTGGCTCATGTTTCCCGAAATGATCCGGTTGTAATATCCCTGCTCTGCCAAATCCACATAATGGGCATAGGCAGAACGGTCACTGAGGAACATGGCCCGTTGGATATTACCCTCAATCGCACTCTTGTCAGGGGATAACGTAAAGAACAGTTCATGGAACCTCCTGACATGCTCCCTTGCCTCCACCGGACGGTTCTGCTCCAAGTCCTGTGAAAGGGCCAGCATCAACGACTTTCCTTCATCCAGAACATAGATCTTCTCCCGTTGCGCTTCCGCAAAAGTGTAAGCCTTCCATACGGAAAAAAACACAAGTAGCGTGCATACACACAGATAGACAATCCCGAACAGACGCAGCTGTCGGAAGCTGGTCTCGATATTCTTCAATGATTTGAATTCCATTCTGTAAATGTTTTATACTGTTATTATTTGATAAGCCTTCCGGCAATGTTTCCCACCGCTGCTCCTGCCGTACCAGCCACCAGGGAACCGGCCTGGGATGCCCTTTGGTTCACATTCTTGAGCTGCACCGCCTCCGGCCTGCACAATCCAGTTTGATACGGTCGGGATGGTGAAATACCCGATGATTCCGATAATAAGGAACGTGATGTAAACCGCGTTTGAACTGTCGGGGATGAAATCCGGATCGGAAAGCCGCTCGATGTCCTCTGGAGCATCAGCACCTGAATCCTTGCCAGCACACTGCTGAACAGGTCGCTGACAGGAAGCCAAAGGTAGATGCTGATATAGCGGACGAACCACTGGCTGAGAGAAGCTTGGAAACCGTCCCAGCAGGAGATGGCGAAAGAAACCGGACCGAGTATCGAAAGGACTATCAGGAAGAATGTCCTCAGCGTGTCGATGACCAGCGCCGCCGCATTGAACAGAAGTTCCAGCAGTTCCCGGAAGAAATTCTGTACGGCCCTTTTCATGTTGTACATCGCGCGGTCCACATACATCCCGCAGGCTTCTATAGCGTCAAACGCACCCAGCTCGTCCAGCCTGTTGTCAAAAGTCTCCTTGTCGACCAGATAGGCTGTCTCGGGATTCCGTTTCATCGCCTCAATCTCCAGCTTGTCCTTCTGTGCCCGGTACTCGTTCATGTCAAAGGTCTGCGACTCCAATATGGTATGGGTCCCTTTCACGACGGGCGAGAGGATGCTGTTCAGCGTACCCAGAACGAGTGTCGGAAAGAACATGATACAAAGCCCCAAAGCGAACGGACGCAAAAGCGGAAAGACATCCACAGGCTCGGCACGTGCCAGAGCCTGCCATACACGATACGCCACATAGAAAGCGCTCCCAGACCGGCAAGGCCTCTTGCCACACCGGTCATCTTTGAGCAGAGCGGCATCATTTCCACATACAGATTCTGTAAAATCTGATGCAGGTTGTCAAAATCTATAGCCAACAATAACATAATGAAAGCGGATTAGGAATTACCAATAACGTTCGTTCGGTGAGCCGTAGAGTGCCATCACGCGGTCTAGGTCGTTCTGTTTCTTGGCGCGCAGGTAGGACACCCGATGTTCTTGTTGGTGTAATACTGTACCAGACTGCGGTTTTGCAACATGTCGTTGTAGCAGCGGTCGATGATATCCATCCTTTCCTTGTCGTTCATGGAAAGCCCGTTCTCGTTGACCACCGTCTTCAAATCGTTCAGCAAATGGGCACTTTCTTCCAGCAGTTTGGTGTATCCCAAAGCAATCGCGCTCAGTTCTTCCGGCGTAAAATACGGGTCGCTGAGCATACGCTCGAAGCTGGTGACATAGATGTCCGTGATATCGCCCACCATCAGGATGGTCTGCTGGACTTTGCGGGCATCACGGACAAGGTTCTTGACCTTGCGAAGCCCGTCGTAATACTCCTTGCCCTGCTGGTAGATTTTCACGGTTTCCTGAAAACTATTCGCCATATTGGTGGCAGTGGAGGATGTGTGAACGATGTTCTTGGCAGCATTGATGATTCCCTGCGCCAGATTGCCCGGGTCGCTCACTACCCATTGGGCTTTCGCTGTGAGGCTGACAAGGAAGCAGCCCATGCACAGCATAAGAATTTTCTTTTTTCATGATGTTTCTATTTTTAATTGTGAATAATCCTGTTAAAAGTCAGATTCCCATTTTCCGCCCTTTGGACGGCGGGTTCCGGAGGATGGTCCGTTGCGCCTGTCTCGGTCGGTTCTCTATTCCGGAATTCTCCCTCTTGCGTCTGATGGAGGCGAAGAGTTCGTCTGCATACGGCCTGCGTCCGGTCATTCTGACGAAACGGGCATCCAGCTCCCGGTAGGCTTTCTCTGCCTGACACGAGCGTTCCGTCGCGGAAACGTTCTTGTCTATGCCGTACTTGGCGAGAAAATCAGGACTGATTTGCAGGATGTCGTGAACCACATCCGGTGAGGCCGCAATCCGTCCCAAAATCTCCAGTTCTCCATCCAGTCTTTCCAAATAGAAATCCGGCAGACGGACATCCTTGATGCTTTCCGCAGCCTTTTCCGCATTCCTGCACAGACGGCTTTCCAATATCACCCCCATCATATGCTGGTTCCGGCCCGAACGGTTCAGCCTGTCAAGCCTGTCATAATCATCCGCAAGCCCGTACCTGAGTGCCACATACCGTGAAGGTGGCATAAGATGCACGGCCAGGTTGCAGAGTTCCCACATGTCGCTCTCTTTCCGATGGAAGTCCAGAATCGGACAGATGACCGCACTTCTTGCGGTGACGGACGTTCCTGCTTGCTTTCCGGATTTTCCTTCGAGTAAACATCCTGCATGAATGTGTACATGGCAAGCATTCGGTGGACAGGGACGGCTTCTTCAGGTCTGATATCCATAAGCCGGGAACCGTTCTTCTCCATGAAATAAGTATCTTTCAATGCCTCCATCAGTTCCGACCTGTCCGTTTCCGCCGTTTTTTCCGGTGTCGGGAACAGGTACGAGGCTGACAACAGGCAGGAGACTTGGGTAATCACATCCTCCGACTTCCTGTACCGCCTGACCAGTTCCGACAGCTTCCGGTACTCCTTTTTCCGGACAAGTACCCTTGTCTGTTTCATCACTTCCGTCAACTCCTTGAGGCGCGGCTCGTCCAGATAGCGGCGCTGCTGTTCTTTATCCATTCTTTCATTTCCATGATTCGTGATTGTTTTCGGTTTTCATGTGATTCCAATCCCTTTCACCTGGCTTCGCTTGCTATCGGCCAACTGCCTGATGGCAAGCTCTATATTGCCTCCGAGTTTCTCCGTAAAGCCGCATCAGCTCAAGTTTTTCGGTCTCTTCTGTGGTGTAGCAGACGTACTCCTCAAGTGAAACCTCCGTAGCATAGACTGCTGACTGTGAGCCTCGAGACCAATCCACACTTCCTTGTACTTTCGGGAAGGATTGTTTGCCATGTTGATGGAAAGTATCTGCGCCCGCTCCTTGCCGGTCAGACCGAGCAAGGTCTGGATCTCATCGAACTTGTTCATATACTTGCGCTGGTCAAGGAGAATCTTACAGTAACTATTATTAATGATGGTGCCCTTGACAATCGGAGAAGAAATGATGTCCTCTACTTCCTGGGTCACGACCACGCTTTCGGACGGTCTTGAAAAGGTAGCGGATATAGTTGCTCATATTGGCGGATGCCAATGCCTTCCAGCACTCTTCGATAAGGATTATTTTCGGATACCTTTCAACTTGCGCATCTTGCTGATATAAAGTTTCCATGATGATGATAGTTACAATAGGGAGTAATACCTTGTTGTCACGGATATTGTCCAACTCGAAGACAATAAACCGTTTGCCGTGCAAATCAAGCTGTCTGTCGGAATTCAACAGGAAGTCATACTCGCCGCCTTTGTAGTAAGGTTCCAGCACATTCAGGAATCCCCACACGTCAAAATCCTTCTCACGGGTACGCTTCTCTTTCAGGATATCCTGATACTCGTCACGGATAAACTCATAGAAGGTATCGAAGGAGGGTTTTATGCTGCTGTCCCTGCGGATTTTCTCCAGAAAAAGATTGACCGCATTAGATAGTGCCACCTCCTCGGCACGTGTCGGCGGCTCGTCGTCACGCTTCCACAAGGTGAGGATGAGCGTCTTGATGGACTCCTTCTTCTCGATGTCAAAAACACCGTCCTCCACATAGAATGGATTGAAGGCAATCGGATCGTTTTCCTCGTAAGTGAAATAAATCCGTCCTCGCCGTGTGTCCTCGCGTGGATCAGGTTGCACAGCCCCTGGTAGGAGTTGCCCGTATCCACCAATAGCACGTGTGTCCCTTGCTCGTAATATTGCCTCACCATATGGTTGGTAAAGAAGGACTTGCCCGAGCCGGACGGGCCGAGGATAAATTTGTTCCTGTTCGTGATGGTGCCGTTCTTCATCGGCAGGTCGGAAATGTCCAGATGGACCGGCTTTCCGGTCAGCCGGTCCACCATGCGGATGCCGAACGGAGAGAGCGAATCCTTATAGGAGGTTTCCCCGATGAACAGGCATAGGGCCTGCTCAATAAAGGTGTGGAAACTCTCCTCGGACGGGAAATCTCCGGCATTGCCGGGTATTGCCGCCCAGAACAGAGTCGGCACATCCACCGTGTTGTGACGCGGTTTCGCTTCCATCAACGCCAGCTGGCTACCTACATCGTTCTTGATGCGCTTCAACTTTTCCCGGTCATCGCTCCAGGCCATGACATTGCAGTGTGCGCGGATGGAGGTCAGCCCCTTGCTGTGCGCCTCGTTCAGGTACTCTTCAATCCATTCGCGGTTGATCTGGTTGGAACGGCTGTAACGGGAAAGCGAATGCATGTTCCGTGCAGTCTGCTCGAATTTCCTGAGAATTTCCGCCGAATCATCAATGAAGAGGTACTGGTTCACCACATGGTTGCAGGTAAGCAGAATGCCTATCGGTGCGGCAAAGGACAGCCGACAGTCGCTCCGGTCTGTCGAAGCCTTTCATACCGGCAGTCGGTTGACACGTTCGACGGCAGGTCTTCCGGATCGGAAAGGGTATGCAGGCACAGGTAGTTGTCGCCCACCTTCATTTCCCCGGCACCGAGTGACAGATCCTGCAAGCGGTAGCATCTTCCTGCGACATGGAAAAATACTTCTCGATGATGCCGGCGGAATTTTTTGCTCCCGATGATTTCCTCATCCGTCAGGCGCGTGATGCGGAGCAGGCCGCTGTCGTTCACGATGCGTTCAATTGTCCGCAACACTCCATGAACCGGGTGACGGT
>VOFB01000938.1_pt1 | contig 14000 bp, 18 predicted proteins | sample 5384141 | NCBI WGS metagenome assembly VOFB01 (sample SAMN12384721, study PRJNA508395) | human gut metagenome | isolation source: healthy gut A | host: Homo sapiens | reverse complement strand
AAAGAACTACGAATGCTTTTGATGCTGCACGAGATGCAGCCCCTGAAGATCTGGAAGCTGCTCACACTATGATTCTTGCCCTAAAGAGAAAAAAGAACGAAAAAATATTGACGATTAATTACCAGATTCACTTAATATATCTCCCCTGTAGTACTACAAAGGAGCCCAAAATGTACGAGGTATTTGAACAATTATTACAAAAATTTGGTATTACCGCAGCTGATGTTTTGTAAAGCAACTGGAATTAGGCAATCTACAATTTCCAACTGGAAAAGCCGACGCAACTTAATTAGCGGTAAAACGCTCAACTAATTGCAGATTATTTCAATATATCCGTGGATTATTTAATGTCTGGCGAAGAAAAAAGAGGGCGGTGAAAAATATTACTTAAACGATGAAACTGCCAAAATGGCACAAGAGATTTTTGATAACAAAGAACTACGAATGCTTTTTGATGCTGCACGAGATGCAGCCCCTGAAGACCTAAAGCTGCTCACACCATGATTCTTGCCCTAAAGAGAAAGGAACGAAGGAATATTGACGATTGATTACCAGGTTCAATTAATACATTTTCCCGTGGTACAACGAAAGAAGCCGTTGTTTTAAACGAAGATGATAGTTACACAATATTTATAGAATCCTCACTATCTCGAGAAAGAACAAAGCGATCTGCTTTTTCTCATGCAATGAAACATATTTTAAATTGCGATTTTCAGCTTAACGATGCTGACCAAATCGAAGTAAATGCCACGACGCGAAAGGAGTTTTTATGCCTCAGTTCATTGATACGGTTCTTTTCATTTTCATAATCTATTGCATATATAAACGCTTTTCCTCTTAAAAAACCATCATCAGTATATCCGCTTTACGGTTGCATTGATGTATTGATTGGTTCGCATTATCTGCATCTGCCTATGAATCACATCATAAGTCTGATAATTTTTCGCTATAGCAATATATATACCATTTATTCATTATTTAAAACAGGCAGCATCCGTCGATCAAGCAAACTCTCAAAACAAAGCGTTTTACAGAACAATTCAATGTCTGATGAGCTTAACAGCTCCAAACTAGCCATCAAGTTCTTCCACCACTTGACAATGAAATTGTTAGCAACGTCATGAATAATCGGATACATTTTATACACAAGCCTCTTCCATCATGAATTCCAATGAGGGCACGTATGTTTTATTACATCAATAAAGCACTGGATCAATTAATTACTAATCAACCGAACGTTCTTTATTTTACGTTTTCCACAGGTAAGTCTACATTCTTTTTATTAAAATACGCACAGATGATCTGCAAGATCATCCAGAGGAACTTGACACCGCATCGTCGACTCTTTAACTTAACAAAACGTGGATTTTATTATTTGTAAATGCCAAAAAGATATTTTACCACTAGGGAGTATTTTATAAATAAACAAACCTTTTTGAATATCAGCCTTTCATAATGATAGAATTAGATGGCACATCACATTTTCTGAAAATATTATGTGGAGAAAAGGCTCTTGCTCAGCAAAAAAAAGAGCGATGCATTTCAAAATACATTATCAGATAATTTTATGATACCTTTGTCCGACACACACGAATTACCAACCAATACACCATCGTGAAGACACCATAAATATTAGAAGAGCTACACCCCCTACTTTCCATAAAAACCTGTCATAACAAAATGATTTTTGTTTTTAATCATATATAGATTCCAACACATTTTGATAGGTATTTCAATCAAGAGAGGTATTCATCATGCCAGAAAAAGAAAAGGCGAACTGCCCAGCGGAAATATACGCGAAAAATTTATGATCACCTTTGAACCCTGTTTCGATGAACATGGTAACCTGGGTGGGATCGACCCAAAAACTGACGTCAAAGAAAAATTAAAAAATACATATCTGTTACCGGCGAAACTGTCGCAGAAGCAAATCAGCTAAAAGCCCAGGTCATTGGTTACCGGACCATACAGCATGCCTTAAGAGCATTATGTAATAAAACTCCCAGCCTTCCACAGAACTTTACGCGATGCCGTTAATATTGAATCCAAACGAACCAACGGAAAGAAAAATCCATGACAGATAAAAGTCAAACTGTTATTAATGAGCATGGTCTCATTACTGCCGTTATTATTACTTATGTCTCTGCTTCCTGACTGTACCGTAAAACTACCGCAGATCGAACACAATCAACACGAGATTTCTACTCCCGACGATTAACAGACAAAGATAACCTATTGAGCTTCCTGCCTCCTCGCTATGTGGTTATCACTAACTGAATCAGGAAATTTTGACTCACAAAAATTTAAAAAATTATCTCTTCTGACGGATGCCAAGCATTACAATAAAGTTATTGTAAAAGACGAACATAATAACGCCGTCGTAAAAAATAAAGGAAAACAGCCAACCAGGGATCGTACATTGCGCCCAGCCTGAATATTGAAACAGTTAATTGACAAAAGTAGAGATTTGACTGTGTCTTTGTAACCTGCCCAGCGTTATCAAAACGTTTTAACTGTCTGGCAACCAAAGCTGGTATTCCACCATTACGACTTTCCATGATCTTCGGCATGTAAACGCATCCGTCATGGCAGTACTTCGTATTCCGGATAAATACGCCCAGAAATCGTGGATGAAAACTGATCATATTTAAAAAATTCATGGCGCAGACATTTTCCAGTGAACGCGCGCTATAGGATAACCAAATCGATCATCATATGATACCCTGTTTAAAAATGCTCCTGAACAGAAAGGAGCAGAAATATCACCACTGGTTAGGGTTATTCGACCTTAAAGATACCAAAACAAATCAAAAACGCTTTTACTTTGCGAGGATAATCATATTAATTTATAAAAAGTATTCCACACGGAACACTCCACATTTCTATAAATACATTGATTTTTCAATATTTATAAGATGTTTTTCAGCAGGTTCGATTCCGTTGTCTGCTCTCTTTTATTTTCATAAATTCTTATTTCCCCTTGAGGTACATTGATAATATATATTTACCAAGGGGCTGTTGGGCGGTTCTTGCCATCCGTTCCGAGACCTTGCGGAAGGGGACAAGCTATGATTTACATACTCAGACTTATTTACCTTTGTCATCATGCTTTTGTGCAATCATTACGCTTGTTAGAATAATAAGCGCAAAAAATAACCGTCCACTCCCCGGCTAAAGGTTGGACAATTTGTTATTCTACTAAGACATAACGCCGGAACGGATAGGTACAAGCTATCCGACCAGCTCCCTTGTTAAAGTATATTATATGCATTGAATGCGAAAAAACAACCCCTATTTCTTTTGCGAAATCTCATACACCTGCACAATTTTCTCCAGATCCTCCACAAGCCCCTCTTTTTGACAATACCCACTTCGCCTGCATGCCGTAACTTATCGCCGCCTGTACATTTCCAGACGGTCATCAAAAACAGACATTCAGATGGATTTAACTCATATTTCTCGCAGAGTGCCGCATCAATCGCCGGATCCGGTTTTTGCTGTGCGCATAGGACACGATCAGTCCATCAATATCATTCATGAAATCCGCGTATTCTGTATGCTTTTTGAATAATTCCTCTGAATAGTTGGATAGCAGATACACCCCCATTACCTGCTTTTTCAGTTCGTGTACAAGTTCCCAGACTGGAGGTCTTGCTACGGGCATATACTCTCCATGCCCCGATAAACCAGCGGATCACCTTTTCATCTGCCGGATATTTTCTACAATAACGCTCAATGATCTCCTGCTGTGGGACGGTTTCCCAGATCAAGCAGTCCCCCACAATCCTTCCGTCATCAAACATTTTGTTCCAATGCGCACTGCTTCCGTTTCTGTAAGACCATAATCCATCAGCATATATTTCCACCGGTAGAGAGTAAAAACATCCCCCACATCAAAAATAATATTTTTATCTGTTCCATAAAATCTTCCTGTTTCTATCCTTTTAGGGACAATGCACAGTCACACGATCTCCATCTTCAAACTCTCATTTTAATTTCGACTGATTCTAACACAGAACGGATTCCAATGTCAAAAATACCGCATCTGTCCATTTGCAAAACAGATGCGGCAGCCGTCTTATACCTGATTTCCCACAATTTTATAATAGCTTGATGTAACTGCAAAGACTGCCAGATAGATCAGTCCAAATACCAGCACTGTGCCTGCTAAGCACCATGCAAACAGGGTTCCGTTATACAAAGCCACCAGTAAAGCAGTTTTTTAGCATCGGATATGCTGCTGCAAGATGACATGCTGCCGTGACGAGCGGCAGGAAAAATACTGCATTGCACCTGGGGAACGGATCGAAACCTTTACCTCTGCGTTGCTCATTCGACTTTCTCCATGATGGCAAACCGTTCCTTGTCTTCATAACCTTCGGATATCTGCTTGTAATAAATAATCAGTACCGTGATCATCAAAAACATGCTTCCCAAAAACGGTCCAAGGAAAACAAACCGCCATTGCTTGACTCGCAATCTATGCACGGCCCTCCGCTCTTGATACTACATTATACTCCAAATCGTATAATCTGTGGATTTGTCTCATCATTCTGCGCATTCATTGAGGTGCTCCGCACAGCATTTTGCGCAGGCAATTTTTTTCTTCCACAGATCCACTCATATCAAAGTTCATCATATAGGTAAGGTCAACTTTTCGATCTTCCCCATAGGCAGCCGTCTCCATATCTGATAACTGCTGACGCATCTTTTCTAATGCAGTTTCATCTTTACAATTACGATTACAGTACTTCCCACTAATTCCGTCATTGCATCTTTCCCCGGAATTTTCATGGTCTGTTTCCACCGGATACCTCATCATCACCAATCACAATGCTTTCCGAAAGCTCATACACAGGATCTGCCATTATTGCCACGCTTCATCTGAAATATCCGGGATTGATTCCTGCATATATTCCTCAAATCCCTGTTTGTCATAACTAGCTTATATACATATTGGAAAAATCCATATTAGAACGATCCAGCGCCATAACCTTATTTTGGGACATCATCACTGCACAACCACGCCAGTTCCTTTTATCTGCCTGTTATTACTCTGCCATTTTCTTTTTATCACATTTTTCAATCTCATCACCAATCATCCGGTCAAATGTCCAGGAATACCTTGTATCGGTCATAAAACAGTACTTCCAGCTCTGCCGGATACTGTGTTTTTAACTCATCTTCAAGTCCGGCGTACATACTGTCATAGAAATCACAACCAGTACCATTGTTGACAAAAATACAGATATTGCTAGTCCCACAGCATTCTGCTTTCATTAAAATGTCTGGTCTGATAATAAAATTTTTTTATTGCTGCGCAGCATTTTAAAAATGCAATACTTCCTGCCGTAAAAAGCGCGTAAGTTCCGATCATAACGAGTATAACTGCAACTAAAAACAGCAGTAACACTTTCATGATATCTTCGGTTGTGATCGCGATATAATAACCACCTGTGATACAGGCAACGCCCACGATTGCAAGAAGCAGTTTCGTCTTTGGTTCCCGCTCTCCCGCATTGCTGCCGGAGAGAAGCTCGACAGGCTTTGCCAGGCGTACCTGCATAAAATCATAAATGAGGATTGCCAGATAGATGCTCCCAAATAATTCTATGGTCTGCAGACATCCATACCAGAAACAGAAACCGGATCTTCTGCTCCAGTCCGGTCAGGCGGTATAAAAGCATCATCAAGTTTCTGAAAAAGATGATGCCAGCTACCAGTCCAATTACGACCGAACATACATAAGAGATCAGACTTTCCCAGAAAAGCACTTTTGCAATGTGACGTTTTTTCATTCAAGGATATTATAGATGCCAAGTTCCTTTTTCCGGCGTTTCATAATAAAACTGTTCGTATAAAACAACAGGATACTGACAAATATGCCAATGACCACCAGTCCCATCGTCAGGATCAGAACCAGGTTCATCCCGCCCCGCATGGAACTTATCGCATCGTTGCCCTGCATGGCTCGCATGGAATAAAACATCATGACCGAAACGATGCCTGCCAATAGGTACGGTACATAAAACTGTCTGTTGTTTTTCATATTGGTGACTGCCAGTCTGCGATACAGATTATTCATGTTTCTCACCACCCGTCGTCAAAACTGTTAAGGTATCGGAAATCTTTGCATACAGTTCTTCGTTGGACAGATTTCCACGATAGAGCTGATGGAACACCTCCATCCTTGATAAATAAGATACGGTTTCGCATGACTTGCCGCTTTCGTGCTGTGGGTTACCATCAGGATCGTCTGTCCATCCTCATTGATCTGGTTAAATAATGCCAGGATACTGTCGGTTGCCTTGGAGTCAAGTGCCCCGGTCGGCTCATCTCCTAGGATCAGCTGTGGATTTGTAATCAGTGCACGCGCTGCTGCCACACGCTGTTTTTGCCCGCCGGAGACTTCATACGGATATTTTTCCAAAAGTTCTTCAATTCCAAGTTTTTTGCGAGTTGATATAATCTGGCTCCATCTCATCCGGTTTTACACCCTCCAACACAAGCAGGGAAGCAGGATATTGTCCTTTAAAAGAACTGATCTAATAAATTAAAATCCTGAAAAACAAATCCGAGATGATCCCGTCTGAATGCAGAGATCTCTTTCTCACGGATGCGTACAATATTTTTCCCGTTCAAAAGGACTCTCCCGCAGTCGGCTTATCCAGTGCGGCAAGAATATTGAGAAGCGTCGTTTTTCCAGAGCCGGACTCTCCCATGATCGCCACATACTCGCCTTCCTCCACCGAAAAATTCATCGATTTTAATGCCTCCACCTGGTTTCCTCCAAACCGCGTGGTATATATTTTCTTTAAATTATTTACCTCTAAAAGTGCCATATCAGGTTCCTCCCGTCTTTTCTACTCTCATATTTTCTGCTGCTGTAAGCATCGTTTTTACCGCAGCAATTTTATTTCATTTCCTCAAGGACTGTACCCAGTATAGCAAAACAGGGAAATGTATGCCATCGAACCAGCTTACATTTCCCTGCCGTATCTTACATTCCTGTAAGATTGCATTTTTATTCCATTATACATTTTTACCTGAAATAGCCGCTTTAACCAATTTTACAACCGTTCCCACCCCTTCTTTTGAAGTAATGGAAAATGTGTGCCCCAGTTTCTTTAAAATACGGCTGCACAAATACAGACCGATTCCACTCGAATGCTGTCCCTCATGTCCGTTACAGCCGGTATATCCCATCTCACAGATACGCGGCAGATCCTCTGCCCGGATCCCGATTCCGGTATCCTCAATGACAAGGCGAACCGATTTCATGCCGCTGTTCTCCCCATCATCTTCTTTTCTATGAGATGCTTTCTGCACTGGCACCGACATGGTTCCATCCCCATCCTCCAGATAAATTTTAATACCGCCTGTTTTTGTATATTTGACCGCATTCGATATCACCTGTTCTATGACAAATGAGAGCCATTTTTTATCGGTGATCACCGTTGTTTCAACCGGCTCATAGCTCAGACTGATTTTTTTTGCAATAAACTGCCTGGCGTATTTTCTCACGGAAGTCCGTATGATCTCATCTAAATCGGTCTCCTCAAATACAAAATCCGTCGCTTCCGAATCAAGACGCTGATACTGCAATGCCATCTCCACATACTGTTCAATCCCAAACAGCTCGGAAAGTTCCTCTGTCATCTGCCCCTCATCATTTTTATTCTGAAGCAGAAGCCGCAGTGCTGCGATCGGTGTCTTGACCTGGTGAACCCACATGGCATAATATTCCTGCATATTTTTCTGTCTTGTGGCTGCCCGGCTCTGCGCCCCTGTATATTCATCCGATAATATCCGAAGAAGCTTCTGGTACTCATTTTCCAGCAGGTCTGCATTTTCCGGCATCCCGTCCGTGGAGAGCATGATGGTATGCTCTAACTCCTTTACCTTCTGATAATGCCTGTAATACCTCATCGCATCAAAAGCCAGAAGTATCAGCAGCAGAAACAGTGAAATAAATATTCCATAACCAATTTCTGCGAATGGTATTTTATTGAGCATCATCGTGATGATCATGATCGTTTCACATGCAATGACAATGCATAGCCAGACACCAATTCTTTTTACATAAGAAATAATTCCGCTCATCCGATCTGATACCCGATTCCTTTTCTCGTTACAATAAAATCACAAAAAGCCCCACTGATTCCAGTTTTTCCGCAAACGGTTTACATTGACAGAAAGCGTATTTTCATCCACAAAACTGTCACTCTCCCATAATTTTACCATCAGCGTATCTCTTGACACAACTTTCTGTTTATTTTCCATGAGTACCTGCAGGATCTTAAATTCATTTTTCGTCAATTCTATTTTTTCCTGCTCATAAAATAATGCTGCCTCTGTCAGATTCAGCATGGCACCCTTATGCTCTAAAACAGCACTCTGTCCTGTAAAATCATAGGTTCTGCGAAGCATTGCCTGTACCTTTGCAGTCAGCACCCCAAGATCAAATGGTTTTGCGATAAAATCATCTCCGCCCATACTGACTGCCATGACAATATTCATATTATCCGACGCGGACGATACAAAAATAACAGGCACTTTTGATACTTTGCGGATCTCACTGCACCAGTGGTAGCCATTGAAAAAAGGAAGTTTCACATCCATCAGTACAAGCTGCGGATCAAACACCGCGAACGTACCGGCCACATTGGAAAAATCTTCGGCACAGCATACCTCATAATTCCAACTTTCCAGATGAGTTTTGACACTCCGTGCTATATACTTTCGTCATCTTCTACAATCAAAATACGGTACATGGCATTTACCACAGTTCTGCCAGCTCATAAATAAGCTTCTCTGTTTTCTCCCAGCCAAGACAAGGATCTGTAATGGATTTGCCATAGCAGTGTTCGCCAACTTTCTGGTTTCCGTCCTCGATGTAACTCTCGATCATCAGTCCCTTGACCAGCTTATGAATATCTGCCGACATCTTACAGCTATGCAGCACGTCCTTGCTGATTCTGATCTGTTCCTCAAATTTCTTACCGGAATTGGAATGGTTTGCATCCACGATAACTGCCGGATTTGCAAGTGGATTGCTTGACGAATTGGCATCCTCATAATGCTCCAGGAGATTCTGCAGATCTTCGTAATGATAGTTCGGCATATTTCTTCCGAATTTGTCCACATAACCACGCAGAATCGCATGCGCGTAAGGATTACCGGGAGTTTTTACTTCCCAGCCGCGGTATAAAATGTATGGCTGTTCTGTGCAGCAATGATGGAATTCATCATGACTGCAATGTCACCGCCGGTTGATTTTTCATACTACCGGAATACCAACACCGCTTGCCGTCAGTCTGTGCTGCTGGTTTTCCACGGAACGTGCACCTACTGCGGCATAAGAAAGCAGATCCGATAAATATCTGTGATTTTCTGGGTACAACATCTCATCCGCACAGGTAAACCGGTCTCTTCCACTGCACGTTTATGATTCTGGCGAATCGCTATGATCCCTTTTAACATATCCGTTTCTTTTTTTTTCCGGGTCCGCCGATGCAGCATACCCTATAACCGATTCCAATCGTTCTGGTTTGTTCAAAATACGGAATCATAAAATCTTATTATTCTGCAACTTTATCCTGTTTTTGCGAAGTCTTGAAATATAATCACTACCGCATCCCCGTTATCCTGCAGAGCACGGTCCGATCACCAGAATTAATTTATCTTCTTTCCTCAAAAGATTGCGCGGATCTCATCATCACGCTCTGCCTTGTTGCAACAACTCCAGCACTACCGGATATTCTTCCTTCAATTCTGCCGGTGTCGAAGTTTCAAGAACCTATTTCCATTTCCATTTTGTCCTCCGTTTCTGCGCCGTTTTTTCATATCAGTTATCGATATCATCCTGTTAAAAGACATTTTGTTCTCTTTTGCGCTGACTTTATTTATATCAATAGATTTGCCTGTAAAACATTGAATCTATTGTTCATACGTGTTTTTTCTTTTTCACTTTAAAGCATTGCAGTATGAAGTTCCTTTAAATAATACTTTGTTCTTTGTGATCTGTCAATCCCTTTTGAATAATTTAACAGCTTCTTCCTTAACATAGGGGAACGCGAAAACAGGTATTCCGTTTCCGAAATACCTGTCTAAAAATCATATTATGCCGTTTTTAATAAAATTGGTTTCCACAACACCGCGTCCGGAACTTGACTCTTGAGAAACAGGTTGCACCACCAGTGTTATCAGAACCGCCCAATGCTGTTGTGCTGCCTGCGCAGCTGCTTTGTCCGTTTGCTGCGATACTGCAACCATTCCCTGTCCTGCCGGCGGAATTGGACCGCTCTGGTAAATAACACCAGAAATACTGATGGATATGCACCGGAACGAAGTCTGTTCATAACAACCGCCCCAACTGCAAGCTGTCCTTCATAACATTCATTTCCTGCTTCACACTGGATCAGTGCTGCAGAAGTGTCACATCATCATAAGATGCTGAAACTGAAGCATTCTGTACGGTGGATGTCTCTGTAGTCTCCAGTTGCTTTTGCCGCTGCCTCTTCCTCAGCTTTCTTTGCTAATGCTGCCTTTTCTTCTTCGATTGTAACTGCCTCGCCAATGCAAGTTCTGTCAAACATAATCTGCACTGACATATGCGGTCTGTCCTTTATATTTACAGCTACCCAGCCATCTTCTGCCTCAGCATCTGTATCGACCGTCAATGTCGTTCCTTCGGAAACCAGTGATAACGGACGCATCCTCGGACGCTTCATTTCTGACACGAAGTCCATTCGTATTGACCTGTGCCTCTGTTTCAACATTTTCCTGTGCATAGGCAAAAGCGTCCTCACCGGATACAATAATCATTGTTGACATATCCGGTCTGGCATCACCGATACCACATGAGTCCATGTATCTCCGCTCTCGACAACGTCTGCCACATCACCTTTTATAATTTACCGATAATCTGCGTCCGCACCGCCAGATGCCCTGACATATAAAAACTCATCAACATCTGCCATCAGACGGTTCTGCCACTCAGCATCTTCTGTATTCTCTGTATTCCCGGCATCCCTCAGCATTCTCGATGTTTTCTTGTCTCTTTCTGTATTCTCGGTCTCAGTGTTTTCTGTTATTTTTCTATATCTGTTGGTGTTTTCTTCAACTGCTTCCTGTATATCTTCATAGCACCCGCATCCCTGTGCCGTGCCATCTTCCTCTGATTCAATCTGTGCAGATTCCTACATGGATGCTGCTTCATTTCTGTACTACAGATGCATTTTCAATGTATCTGTATCTTCCACTGCCTGCGCTTCCTCATCTGCTGAAGCAACAAGTATGGTCTGGGAGTTTTCAATCCCTGCTGCTGCCATCTCCACTATATCTGTGTTTATCTGGTTTAACTGTGCAACAACACCTGCTGTCCCATCTGTAGCTAAGTCCGTCCTTGTGTCTGCTACAACCGCTTTACTGCCCTCTGCTGAAACTGTACTGGCTGCATCTGCAATCGCGCACATCACTACCATAGAACAAACGAAGCATGATTCCGCTGATTGTCTTTTTCTTAAATTCATAGAAAATCCATCAGTGTTTACCATCTTATGTAGAAATAGTATTACACCTTTTGTTTCGTTTTTATTCATCTTGTTACAATTGTACAGTTTATTACAATGAGGATTATAGCAGCAAGCAAATGTCATCTGACAATTCCAAATTTACGAAAAACCTCCTCTATAACATCTGGGACATTTGCATTTCTGCTTTCCTTTTCTCCAGACCTTCCAAATCAGTGTCTTCCTTCAGCCTTATTTACCGAAAAAAAGACCCGGGCGGGGGGAAGCGCAGTTCTTCGCATCCTTATTAATACTACTACATGGATCTACGGTCCGTGCACATCAGCCGACTCTACAAATTGCATATGGGTGGGAACCTTGTCAACAGCTTTCCTTTCTGGTATCCAGCACCAACTTTGCGTATGCGGGAACCACCTTTGCGGAGATATTCTTTTGATTTTAATGACCATGAGGGAGAAGAAGCGAAGCAGCTGGGTCTGGTTTTAATGCTGATCGTCTATTATTCGCAGCTCTGCTGCAGTCGGACTTAACAGGGTGAGAATAAGGGATATGTACTCCAGACAGACGGACAGCAGCTGCTGCATGCCCTGGCGTTATTCCCAAGCGATGCTTCAAAGGAAAATCCGCCCCTGCGTGATCACGTATTCACTTGGCGGTTTCACAGCGCGGGAAATGCAGGATGCAGCCGTATCGAGCCACCTGCCGGGGTTCACGGTGATTGCCATTGATACCTACAGCCACGCATGTCCAGTAACGCGCCGGTGAGCGTCGATAACTCCATCAATGAGGGAAATGGGATGGGGACGGCGATATGGCGGACTATGTGCTGGGCGGCAATATGGATTTTATTGACACGGACCGGGTAGGATTATGGGGCATTCCATGGGGAACCTCTGGCCTGTGCCGCCGCCGTTATTTCCACCATACGGAGGGAGTATCAGGCGTTTTTATATGGTCTCGCCGCGGACTCTGAGGGCGGAGCGGACATCACAGAAAGGAGCAGGCAGCAGCCAATGAAAGGTAAAAATAAAGGCTGCCTTCTTCAGAGGGCATGTCCCTGGCAATCCTCTCGGGAACCTGTGGGACAAAATTCACGGAATCAATATCGGGTTCGTCTTTTGGGGATGACAGAGCTGAACCTGACAAACAGCACGGGAAGCGGCAATCTGCTGGAGTCATGGAGGCTGGAATGATCCATTCCGCAGATCCATCATGTCGGTTGGTTGAAAAACGGCGGGTATTACGGACGGCTGAGGAAGGCACGCTCCGGGTTTTCTACCAGCCGAACACAACGCATTCGGACGGATTTTATCTCTCCCACAGTAACAGCCCAGTGCATAAGCTTTTTTGTAGCTTGATTATGCCGGCGGATGTCCCGGCCTCGAACCAGCTTCTTTACCTGTTAAAGGAGGTGTTTAACCCATTGCTCTCATCGCGCTGTTCTTTATGCTTCTGCCTCTGGCGGATCTGGTGCTGTGCTCAAGTGCACCTCTCTGCGGAGCGAAGGCGCCGGTGGGAAGCGGTGAGACGGATCGAAAAGGATTTTATCTGGGATTGGGGCAGCGGCAGTATTTTCCTTTGCAGGGCTTTGTCACGAACTGGATTGACACCACCTCCTTCTGTTTCATGGGGTCCCAGTCCAATGCCGACGTATTCCCCTGAATGAGTGCAACATCGTGATGGTCTGCTTCTGATTTTTGCTGTGGGGAATTTTTGCATGGTTTTTGAGCCGCAGAAGACGGATAAAAGAGAAGCTCCGGAGAGTCATCAGGATGACGGCGCGGGACTGCGGATGGGGAACAGGGGATCTTATAAGGACCATAGGCGTGCCATGGCCGTGACGGCCCTGGTGTACATGCTGGTATGGTTCAACAAGTGGATGTTTAATGTGGATTTCCGGTTCCTGGAAGGTGGCGGTAAAAGCAGTTCAACAATGAAAAGCTGATTTATTTTGTCCAGTATTTTCCGGTTTGGTTTTTATTTATGCTGTCCGCGTCCCTGCTCACCAACAATTTGTGGTACGACGGGCAAAGGCGGCAGTGGAAGAGCTGCTTCTCATGGGGCTCGGCCTTGCATCGGCGGGAACCTGGCGTGGGTTATCCAGTACGGAAGTTGTTCGCCACCGAAACCGTTCTCTGGAGCAATATGAACGGCGTGGCGCAGCGTGCTCTGCGGAACTGGATTATGATTATCTCGCCGGCTCTGCTGGATGTTACCGGCTTACGGGAAAGAACTGGTTCGGCCGATTCTGCTGGCCGGTCTGTTTACCCTGATCAGCGTGAGCACTACTACGATACAGAACTTTATGATTTAGCAACCGTTCAGGGACGGCGGGAAAACCGTGGTAAAAACAGGCGTTAAGCTTCGTTTATAAGCATGTTTGTTCACGTTTTCACATCGGATGACTGAGCTTTTGTTCGGCCTTGGCCGGACAAGCAATACGTAACTGAACGAAGTACAATTGAT
>VOFB01000594.1_pt1 | contig 14000 bp, 17 predicted proteins | sample 5384141 | NCBI WGS metagenome assembly VOFB01 (sample SAMN12384721, study PRJNA508395) | human gut metagenome | isolation source: healthy gut A | host: Homo sapiens | reverse complement strand
GAACATCGTTGCTTTTGAAAAGTACAATGTTGAGGACGGTCACTTTTGCCTTGCCGCAGAAATTGACGACAAAACAAAAGAAAATGTTGAAAATCTCGGCGTAAAACTCTACAAGAATTTTTATGTAAATAAAGACCTTGACAACGGTAATACTTTCAGATTATTCAAAAATCGTACAGATTTTAATGAGATTGCTGTTTTTGAGGGTAATCTACCCGAAAATAACGGCGAAATTGCAATTGACAGACTTTATGCGGCTAATAACGATATCAAGATAGGTGACAAGATAAAGGTTGCCGACAAGGATATGACAGTTTCCGCAACGGTCGCATTTTCGGATTATACATCGCTTTTCAAGAACAACACGGATATGATGTTTGATGCAAACAAGTTTTCCGTTGCGGTTGTCACAGATGCCGATTTTGACGAAATTGCCGATGACAGCTACACTTATTGCTACTCGTGGATTGACAATGACAAAAATCTTTCAGACAGCAGGAAAAATGACCTGGGCGATGATGTGAAGGAAGAGCTTGCTAAAACAGGAATGCTCACAGATTTTGTAAAGCGTGCCGACAATCAGGCTATTATGTTCAGCGGTGACGATATCGGCAGTGACAAAACTATGATGCTTACATTGCTTTATGTTCTTATCATTGTATTCGGCTTTATATTTGCAATCACAAGCCGTGACACTGTCGAACAGGAAGCCTCAGTAATCGGTACACTCAGAGCGTCGGGCTACACAAGGGGAGAGCTTACAAGACATTACCTTGTTGTTCCCACACTTGTAACTTTTGTTGCGGCTGTAATAGGCAATATTCTCGGTTATACGGCTATGAAAAATGTTGTGATGAATATGTATTATCACAGCTACAGTCTGCCGCCTTATCAGACCTTGTGGAACGGTGATGCGTTCATACTCACAACGGTGATTCCGTGTATCATAATTACACTTATCAATCTGTTTGTAATTGCAAAGGCATTGAGATTGCCTCCGCTCCAGTTCCTCAGACACGACTTCCATATGAAGAAAAAGAAAAAGGCGGCAAAGCTTCCGAATTTCAGATTTCTTACCCGTTTCCGTCTGAGAATTATTCTCCAGAACATTCCGTCATACATAATTATGGTGTTCGGAATTATGTTTGCAGGTCTGCTGTTATTCTTTGGACTTGCACTCAATCCGTTGCTTTCAAACTACAAAACAGAAGTTGTAAACAATATGATTTGCGATTATCAGTATGTTCTGAAAGCTTCTGTTGAAACAAGCAATGACGCTGCCGAAAAATTCTGTATGACAACGCTTTATGAGTCAAATGACGAAGAAATTTCAGCTTACGGAATTGAGGATGATTCGAGTATCTTTCAAAGGTTAATGTTCCTAAAAAGAAAAATGAAGTTGTTGCATCACAGGGATATCTTGAGAAATACAGCCTTAAAGTTGGCGACAGGGTTACTTTGAAGGATAAGTACGGTGAGAATAAATACACATTCAAAATTGTTGGCAGTTACTACTATCCTGCGTCACTTTGTGTGTTTATGACAAACGATAACTTTAACGATGTTTTTGATAAGGATGACGGATATTTTACAGGCTATTTCAGCAACGAAAAACTTAAAGATATTGACGACAAGTACATTGCAACAACAATCACTCAGAAAGACCTTACAACCGTAACGGATCAGCTTGACGATTCAATGGGTATGTCGTTCACACTTCTTGTAGGTTTTTCGGTTCTGATTTACATTATCCTTATGTATCTGCTTTCAAAGCTTGTTATTGAAAAGAATGAGCAGAATATTTCAATGCTGAAAATTCTCGGCTATTCAAACAGAGAGGCGAGCAAGCTGTATAACCGTGCAACAACGGTTGTGACAATAGGTGCAATCCTTGTGAGTGTTCCACTGATATACTATGTTTTTGCAGGCTTGTACCATTACTTTATGTTTGAAATGAAGGGTTGGTTACCATATGTTGTACCGTGGTATGTATTTGTTGAAATGGCAGTAATCGGCATTATCTGCTATGCAATTATATACTTTATTCTTCAAAAGAAAATTAATAGAATCAAACTTTCACAGGCTTTAAAGAGTGACGATTAAAATTAAAAAATAAAAGGAGAGATAAATGTGGAGTATGTTTTTTACGGGTTGCTTGCTGTGGCATTCATTGCGTTTGTGGTTCTCGTAATCAGAAGTTACAGGAAAAAGCTTGCAAGCGGATGTTGCGGTGCAAGTGACGAAAGCGTTAAGAAAAACAAGGTTGCCGATAAGGATAAGTCACATTATCCCTATGAAAAAACTCTTGTTGTTGACGGAATGGTCTGTAAAAACTGTTCCGCAAGAGTAGAAAACGCACTCAATTCAATTGACGGTGTGTGGGCGGAAGCCGATGTTTCTTCCGGCAGGGTTACGGTCAGAATGAAAAGAGAGATTGGGGATAAAGTCCTCAAAAAGACAGTTAACGATATAGGTGCATACACCGTTATGAAGGCGGAATAAGGTCTTTTAGGAGAAGAGAGGCAACCTTATGGCAGTATTGCAGAAAATTGACAATCCATATGGTATGATACAGACTGTTGAACACTGCGAATCGTTCAGTATATACCGTTCACAGGACAGCACGGGCGATTGCGAGGTCACCGTGTATCCTGTGTTCTCAGGCATTGAGCTTGTGTATTACGATGTTCATATGCAAAGTTGTGACATTAATCTTGCAAAGGGAAGGGAAATGCTCATCATCACGCATTGTCAGGAGGGCAGAATTGAGTTTGAATACAAAAACGGTGAATATCTTTACCTTGCGTCGGGTGATTTGTCGATACAGAAGAATACGGAGAACATCCGACACAGATATTGTCCGCTGAGCCACTACCATGGTGTATCGGTTGCAATTGATATGAACCGTGTGCCAAGGTGTTTTTCGTGTATTCTTGACGATGTTTTTGTCAGCCCCGAAGAGCTTGAAATGAAATTCTGTTCCGAAAAGCCGTACTCAATTATGCGTGAAAATATCAGCATTGAGCATATTTTTCGGAACTCTATTCCGTTCCCGAAAATATCCGAAAGGGTTATCACAAGGTTAAGGTGCTTGAACTTCTTTTTGTTTTTGAGCGGTCTTGAATACAAGGGTGAGAGTGAGGAAAGACGATATTTTTCACGCTCACAGGTTACCGCTGCAAAAGAGGCAAAAAAATATCTGCTTGCTCACCTTGATGAGCATATAACAATACGGAGCTTGCCGATATGCTCGGCATCTCTTCAACTTCTCTCAAAATTTGCTTTAAGGGTGTCTACGGCGACACGATTAACGGCTACATAACGAACTGTAAAATGCAAAAGGCCGCCTCGCTTTTGAAAAACACCGACAAAAGTGTTCTTGAAATTGCAGGAATTGTCGGCTACAACAACGGCAGTAAGTTTGCGGGTGCTTTCAGAAGGGTGATGAACAAATCGCCGAATGAGTACAGAAAATCGCTCGTCTGAACAGAGCCTTATATGTCCGTAAAGAGCAGTAAAAAGACTTTGTAAAGTGCTATAATAACATTGTCGAAAAGATACGCCTATATTCTTTTCTGACAGACTGCGGAAATATCCGCAGAGTATTTGATGATTACTTTGCCGGGTAATTATTCATAATATCTCTTCTCCTTTCAGGGACAGCGTTTGCTGTCCCTAAATCTTTGCTGAAATTGTCTGTCCTTTTGGAGCGTAGAAAACCCTTTGAGAGCCGATAACAACATTGATTGATGGTATATTTTAACTGTAAGATAAAGACAACAAACAAGTCTTGCTTATGGAATTAAGTTAGCAAAAGCTAACTGTAAAACAATTATCGGATAATCACTGTGGTGTATTTATTCAATTCTATTCAAATCATTCATTCAATTATTTAGAGGAAAAGATGTCAGAAGATTTAATTATCAAGCATTGTTCCCCAACGCTTGCAGGAATAAAAACGGCTAACCTTTTTAATTGCCCGTACTCATCACGGCTTGAGTGCGAATGTGATGTGAGAAAGCTGAATAAAATGTTCTGCAAAAAGGGAATAAAAGTTCTGCCACTGAAGTTCAGCAACGGAAAGGCTTTAATCTATATTTTTCGCCCGTCCAGGCTTGCTGTTGATTTGTCCGATGAATATGCGTGCAAGCTGCTTGAGTCGCAGGGGTATCATTCACACGATGCCGCACGCTGTATAAGGGAGCTTCGCCACCGACTTAAAGACTCAACCGAGTTCCCGCACGAAATCGGACTGTTCCTCGGTTATCCTCCCGAAGATGTCCGTGGCTTTATTCTTCATAAAGGAAATTGCTGTAAATATTCAGGTTGCTGGAAGGTTTACGGTAATGAAGAAAAAGCAGCCAAAGAGTTCGCCAAATTCAAAAAATGTTCTGACATCTATTACTCTAAGTGGTTACAGGGCACACCTATTCAGAAACTGACGGTTGCGTGTAACTGACTTAAAGTGTAATCAAGTACAAAAACTGAAAGGTGAGCATATAATATGAGTAAAGTAGCAGTAGTATTCTGGAGCGGTACAGGTAACACAGAGCAGATGGCGGAAGCCGTTGCCGAGGGTGCAAAGTCCGCAGGCGCAGAAGTTACTCTTGCAAATGTAAACGATTTTGATTCTTCATCGGTTGCCGAATTTGACAGCATTGCATTCGGTTGTCCTGCAATGGGTGCGGAGGTTCTTGAGGACAGCGAGTTCGAGCCTGTTTTCAATGAATGTGAAAGTGCTTTAAACGGCAAAAGCATTGCCCTCTTCGGTTCATACGGCTGGGGTGACGGCGAATGGATGAGGAACTGGGAGGACACCTGTAAGGGTGACGGTGCAAACCTTGTTTGCGAAAGCGTTATCTGTAACGATGCTCCCGATGACGATGCCCTTGAGGCTTGCAAAAAGCTTGGCGCATCACTCGCTTAACTTAGGCTGTAAGTATTCAATTAGTTAATACCAATTTCATAATTTCATAGAAACGCCTGTTTACGCTTGTAAGCAGGTGTTTTTATTTGTTCATCATTAATATTTTATATTCTGTTTGCGAATTATGAATAAGACTTTAAAAAATCCTGCAAAAATTCCCTTTGTTTATTCTAAAAAAACTTGATTTTAAAGCTTTGTTGTATTAAAATAAGCAATGGATACATATAGAAAAGGAAGTAATTGGTATGCTTACATTAGACAAAATCTATCACGCATCATATGTTTTGAAGGATGTTATCAGACAGACTAATATCGTTCAGGCAAGGGGTATTTGTGATGATTGTGATGTTTATCTCAAACCCGAAAATCTTCAGATTACAGGTTCATTCAAGGTAAGAGGTTCAGGTTACAAGATTTCTCAGCTTACCGAAGAAGAAAAGGCAAGAGGTGTTATTGCCTGTTCTGCAGGCAACCATGCTCAGGGTGTTGCACTTGCTGCTACAAAGTACGGTATCAAGTCGCTTATCTGTCTGCCTGACGGTGCACCTATTTCAAAGGTTGAGGCTACTAAAAACTATGGAGCCGAGGTTTGTATGGTTCCGGGTGTTTATGATGACGCTTATAACGAGGCTTTAAGACTTCGTGATGAAAAGAACTATACATTTATCCACCCGTTTGACGATGAAAATGTAATTGCAGGTCAAGGTACAATCGGTATCGAAATTATGAATGAAATGCCCGATGTTGACGCTGTTGTATGTGCAATCGGCGGCGGCGGACTTATTTCGGGTGTTGCCTGTGCAATCAAGAGCCTTAATCCTAACATTAAGGTTTACGGTGTTCAGGCAGAGGGCGCTCCTTCAATGGTTGAATCAATCAAGAACGGCGAGCCTGTTCATCTTGACAGCGTTTCTACAATTGCCGACGGTATTCAGGTTAAAGAACCGGGTGAGCATACATTTGAATATGTTAAGAAGTATGTTGACGATATCGTAACGGTAAGTGATGACGAAATTTCATCTGCAATTCTCAAGCTTATTGAGTCGCAGAAGATGATTGCCGAGGGTGCAGGCGCAGCTCCTTTGGCTGCTGTAATGTTCAACAAGCTCCCTGTTAAGGGCAAGAAGGTTGTTTGCGTTGTATCAGGCGGTAACATTGATGTTACAATTCTTTCAAGAGTTATCAAGCGTGGACTTCTCATGACAGGCAGACAGCAGACTGTTTGCGTTGAACTTCAGGATAAGCCCGGTCAGCTTGTTGCCGTTTCAAATATTATTGCACAAAAGGGTGCAAATGTAATTTCTATCCACCACGAAAGAGGCGGAGAGGGTACGGATGTAAACGGTTGTTACCTCCGTGTTGTTCTTGAAACAAGAGATTTTGCTCAGATTAAAGAAATTCACGATGCACTTGTTGACGCAGGCTTTAAGCTTGTTTAATCAGTAATTTTTATATATTGACAGGAGGTCATTATAATGGAAAAGGTTTATACTAAAAATGCTCCCGATGCTATCGGTCCATATTCACAGGCTGTAAAGGTAAACGGTCTTGTTTTTACATCCGGTCAGATTGCAATTAACCCTGCAACAGGCAATGTTGAGGCTGCAACAATTGAGGCTCAGACAGAACAGGTTTGCACAAACCTTAAAAATGTTCTTGAGGCATCAGGCAGTTCACTTGAAAAAGCTGTTAAGACAGTTTGTTTCTTAAAAAATATGGAAGATTTCGGTGCTTTCAATGAGGTTTACGGCAAGTATTTCACATCAAAGCCGGCAAGAAGCTGTGTTGCAGTAAAACAGCTTCCAAAGGATGTCCTTGTTGAAGTTGAGGTTATTGCAGAAGTTTAATTCTGGCTAAGAATTAAAAATAATATCCGTATAAAAATTACAATCCCGATTAACCGTAAAAAGTTAATCGGGATTTTTGTGTTTATATTTGAAATATATGTTGTTATGAGAATGTGGGGGCGAATATTATCAGCCTGCACGGTGAGCCGCCGTACCCAATTTGTGCAGATAGTTTGTAATGCCCACAAAGCATATCACGCCCGAGCGTAGCATTGTAATTGTTTGTACAATTTATCAACAATATTTTTTAAAATAAAAAAATCGGGAACAAGAATTTGCGTTTGTACACAAACCTTACTCCCGAAATTATCGAACAATTTAATTCTATTAGCCGACAGCCTTTAAAAGCTCGTCAACCTTATTTGTCTTTTTCCCATTCAACACCGAGTTCTTCCCTGCCCATATGACCGTAAGCGGCAAGTGGGAGATACTTTGTTTCCGTGAGCTTGAGCTGTCTGATGATAGACTGCGGACGGCAGTCAAATACCTTTTCAACAGCGTTTGCCAGTTCTTCGTTTGAATATTTTGATGTGCCGAATGTGTCAACCATTATTGAAACAGGCTTTGCAACACCGATTGCATATGCAAGCTGAATTTCGCACTTCTTGGCAAGTTTAGCGGCAACAATGTTCTTTGCAATATATCTTGAGTAGTAAGCGGCACTGCGGTCAACCTTTGTCGGATCTTTACCGCTGAATGCACCGCCGCCGTGGCGAGCATATCCGCCGTATGTGTCAACAATAATCTTTCTGCCTGTAAGACCTGAGTCGCCGACCGGGCCGCCGATTACAAATCTGCCTGTCGGGTTTACGAAAATCTTTGTGTTCTCGTTCATAAGCTCAGCAGGGATAATCGGTTTGATAACATACTCGATAAGGTCTTTTCTAATCTGCTCAAGTGTAACATCTTCATCATGCTGTGTTGAAATTACAACCGTGTCAATGCCGACAATCTTGTCATCGTCATATTCAACAGTAACCTGAGTCTTGCCGTCGGGACGGAGATATGAAAGAGTGCCGTCTTTTCTTACCTTTGTAAGCTGTTTTGCAAGCTTGTGGGCAAGAGAAATTGGCATCGGCATAAGTTCGGGTGTTTCATCACACGCATAACCGAACATCATGCCCTGATCACCTGCACCGATCTGATTGTCGGTATCGCTTTCGCCGTCTTTAAGCTCAAGGCTTTCGTTTACGCCCATTGCAATGTCGGGTGACTGTGCGTCAATTGATGTGAGAACCGCACAGGTGCTGCCGTCAAAACCGCACTTCGGATCGTTGTAGCCAATGTTGTTTACAACCTTTCTTGCAACATCTGCGATGTCAACATAGCAATCGGTTGAAATTTCACCCATAACATGAATCATGCCTGTTGTAGCTGTAACCTCACAGGCAACATGAGCGTTTTTATCCTGAGAGAGGATTTCGTCAAGAACTGCGTCGGAAATCTGGTCACACACTTTGTCGGGATGACCTTCCGTTACAGACTCGGATGTAAATAAATGTTTAGCCATTTAGAAAACTCCTTCCAAAAAATAAGCACCGTTCTTCCGAAAGGTGCTGTGTTTACTCATCTTTCGGTAAATACCGCAGGATTTGGCACCTTGCATACGCAGGTTGCCGGACTTCACAGGGCCTGTCCCCTCAGTCACTCTTGATAAGATCATTCTTATTCAATTCTATAAATAGATTATACAGTATCTTTCGACAAATTTCAAGATTAATTTGCAATTTTAAAAAGGTAAAAATAGTAAATATTTCAGCCGTTTGGATTGAAAATTTTAACTTATAGTGCTAAAATTAACCCGAGGTGACTGAAAATGAGTATTACCGTGAGAGAATACGGGGAAAATGATATTAATGGTATGATTTCCGTATGGAATGAAGTTGTAAGGGACGGAGTTGCCTTTCCACAGACTGAAGAACTTGATTTTGAAAGCGGAAAAAAGTTTTTTGCAGAACAAACTTGTTGTCCCGTTGCAACCGATGAAAACGGCGAGGTTCTCGGAATGTATATTCTTCATCCAAATAATGTCGGCAGATGCGGTCATATTTGTAATGCAAGCTATGCGGTTTCCTCATCGTCAAGGGGAAAAGGTGTTGGCAGAAAGCTTGTGTCGGATTGCCTTGAGCGTGCTAAAAAATACGGCTTCAAAATTTTGCAGTTTAACGTTGTTGTAAAAACCAACAAACCTGCAAGAAAACTTTATGAAAGCCTTGGCTTTGTAAAACTCGGAGTTATTCCAAAAGGCTTTTTGATGAAAGACGGTCACTATGAGGACATCTGTCCTTATTATAAAGAACTTTAAAATTTCAATTTAATCAGGAGGACAAGAGATATGATTATTGATTTTAAGAATATGGAAGAACAGATTTTGCCGAATTTTAAAGGCGGCGAAAAGGCATATGCCGTAAAGAAATTCACGGATGACAGAAATATGATTATGCACGGTCGCCTTGAAAGCGGTGCGTCAATCGGACTTCACACTCACGAGGGCAACTGCGAAATGTTCTACATCATTGAGGGAACAGGCAAGGTGCTTATGGACGGCGAGTATGAAAGGGTTGAGGCAGGCGTGTGCCACTATTGCCCGAAAGGTCATACACACAGCCTTATTAATGACAGCGACTCCGACCTTGTATTCTTTGCTGTTGTTGCAGAGCAGAAGTAATTTTATTTTCGGTTTATATTTTCCGATTATTCTCTGTTGTATCTTAAATCCCTATGCAAAAACTAAAACAGGGGTGATTACGGTGAACAGAACTGCTGAAATACTCGGAGAAAAATGGGATTTGCCGCTTGGCTTTACAATGGCACTCGGTGAAAATCCCGACGCAATGTTTGTCTTTTCAAGTATGCCGAAAAAGTACCGTGAAAGCTGCATTGACAGGGCGAGAAACGCAAATTCCCGTTCTGAAATGCAGAGAATAGTATCGGATATAGCACAAAAATCTTTTAATGATTTTATAGGTTAACAAAAAAGCAACGGAGCAAAAACTTCGTTGCTTTTAAATTGCTGTCTGTTATTCGTTTGCACTTTTATAAAAATCTCTTTTACCGATAAGCTCGCTTGCATTTCTCCAACGAACTTTCTTTGAGCAGATGACCGTGCCTTTATAATTGTGTATGTCGTCTTCATTTACATCACCGTTATCGCACCAATAAATAAGACCGTCTTTTACGAAAAATGATGCGTTCAATATTTCACAGGTGTAATCTTGCTTCACGGGATACATGCTTATATATTCAAGTTCGGAAAATTCAAGTTCAAGTGCGGAAATATCCTCAAATTGTCGCTGAATAAGAACTGTTAATGTACGCTTTGTGTTTACCGGCGACATTGACAGATTCGTTTCGACATAAGCACCGCTTGAATATTTTATTTCTTTTATGCAACTGTCGTGAAATCCGATAATTTCTTTCATGAAATTGTCAATTTCATGCTGTGTACGAAGTTCTTTCCACATACATATCAACCCACAATAAATAGAATATGTAAATAATTATACAATATTCCGACCTTTAATTATATCGGTAAACTGTACAATCATTTTATGTCTGCTTTGTTGATAAAGCCAAAAATGCACCCCGACAAACCAAAACTGCCACGACAATGAACGAAGCGGGACATATGATTAAGAAAACCAACCCGACCGATTGCGGAATTTTGTTGTAAAAATATTGACTTTCTACTATATGTACGCTATAATGTACATATAGTAATATAGGAGGTGCGTTTATGATTAATACTAATGTAACTAATTTCAGAAAACAAATTTTTGAATTGATTGATCAGACTGTAAAGTATAATGAACCTATAAACATCAGCACCAAAAGCGGAAATGCTGTTCTTATAAGTGAAGAAGATTATAATAATCTTGTTGAAACAATGTATCTTAATTCAATTCCCGGTATGAGTGAAAAATTAAAGGACGGAATTGAAACTCCGCTTGAGGAGTGTGAAGAATTTGAGTGGTAATTATAAGCTGATGATTACAAAATCAGCCCAAAAGGATAAGGAGAAAATCAAGCAGTATCCTGCATTAAAGCGTAATGTGCAGAATTTACTTGAACTTATCAGCGAAAATCCTTTTCAAAATCCACCGCCTTATGAACGGCTTATCGGAAATTTGAAACAATGCTATTCACGCAGAATAAATTCTCAGCACAGACTTGTCTATATGGTTTATGAGGAAGAAAAAATCGTAAAAATAATCTCTATGTGGTCACATTATGAGTTTTAACAGAAAATCAGTTTATAAATATGAAAAGGCACCTTCAATGTGAGGTGTCTTTTTTTGCATCTTACAAACTGTACCTATAAAAATTCTGAAAATTGTACATACAAATAATGACAGTGGTGTTGTATAATGACAACATCACAAGATAAATGTTGAACTGTTCAGAAATTTTAAGGCGTGGTATGATGACAAAAAAAGCTGTATTAATCAATGATCTCTCAGGGCTTGGCAAGTGTTCGCTGACGGCGGCAATCTCTGTTTTGTCCGTAATGGGCATTCAGGCGTGTCCTATGCCGACAGCCGTTTTGACAAGTCAGACGGGATTTGAAAGCTTTTACTGCAACGATTGCACTGATAAGCGATTATTACACAAGTGAATGGAAAAAACTCGGCTTTCAGCCTGACGGAATCTATACGGGTTTCCTCTCAAGTGAAAAGCAGGTGGACAAAATTCTTTCATTTATAGACAGCTTTGAAACCGACAACACGCTTGTACTTGTGGATCCGGTTCTCGGTGACGGCGGAAGAACCTACAGTCTTTATACCGAAACTCTCGGCAAAAAGATGAAAAAGCTCGTTTCTGTTGCCGATGTAATCACCCCGAACCTTACCGAATGTTGTATTCTGTGCGATACCGACTATTCAGAACTGATTAAAAATGCCGATTCTCCCGATTTTCTCGATACGGTTGCAGAGCTTGCCAAAAAGCTTTTGAAACTCTACAAGGTGAAAACCGTGATTGTTACAGGCATTGAGCATAAAATTTCCGATGAGGTTACAAAGATTAACAATCTTATTGCAGCCGATGATGAGGTGTTTTGTGTCAGCTGTGAAAAGACGGGCGGAAGTTATTCGGGTACAGGCGACTTGTTTGCCTCGGTTGTTTTTTCGGGACTGCTCCGTGGTGACAGCCTGAAAGATACCGTAAATCTGGCGGTAAAATTCATACAGACCTCGCTTTGCGAAACCGTTAAACTCGGTATTCACCGCAACGAGGGTATTGAATTTGAAAAACATTTAAAAATGCTTTTGTGAGGAAATTACTATGACTGCTAAAACTGTTTCAAAAACCGATTCAAAAATATAATGTAAAGCTGATTGCAATTACGGCAATGTGTGCGGCTCTTATTACCGTTACAACTGCTTTTATCAAGATTCCGTCACCGCTTGGATACTCTCATGCAGGCGACTCTATGATTTATCTCGCCGCAAGTATTCTTCCCGGTCCATTCGGAATTATCGCGTCATCAATCGGCGGCGCTCTTGCCGACCTTATTTCGGGTTATCCGCATTGGGCAATTCCAACAGCTATTATCAAGGCTGTCAACGCAGTTCCGTTTGTGCTTTGCAGAATGGCGATGAAGAAGCGTGGCAAAGATGAAAAAATCATCAGTCCGTCATCACTTCTTATGCTCATTCCAACAACAATCGTTACAATCGGCGGTTACTTTATTGCAAACGGTCTTATGTATGACTTTGGTGCCGCAATTGCGGAACTTCCCACTTGCTGGTTGCAGCCCGGTGTAGGAGCATTAATCTACATTGTTGTAGGCATCGGTCTTGATAAAATCAATTTCAAGAAAAAACTCTCGCTTTAATGTGAGTTTCAATAAGGAGAAGAAAACATAATGGCAGATATTCTTTATGTGTACAAAACATCTATCTATGCTAATCTGACGAACAAATGCCCTTGCAGATGCACATTTTGTATCCGCAACAATACCGATTCGGTCGGCAGTGCAGATACACTCTGGCACAAGCATGATCCGAGTATGGAGGATATTAAAAAGGCTGTTGATGATTTTGATTTCACAGGTTACAAGGAGCTTGTATTCTGTGGCTACGGCGAACCGACTTCGGCTCTTGATAATATGCTTGAAACCGCAAAATATGTAAGGGAAAAGCACCCCGACATCAAACTCAGACTCAACACAAACGGTCTTTCTGACAGAATCAACAACAAGCCCACAGCTGAGTTGATTTCAAAGTATATTGATTCTGTTTCAATCAGCCTCAATACCTGTTCATCGGAAAAGTATGACGAAGTTTGCCGTCCTGTTTTTGACCATGCGTATGAGTCAATGCTCAAATTTGCAGAGGATGCAAAGAAATATTTTGAACATACGCAGTTTTCAATCGTAGATACAATCCCCGAGGAGGACATCAAGGCTTGTCAGAAAATTGCCGATGACAGGGGAATTTATCTCAAAATCAGAAAATATTCCGATTAATCGTTAATTTTAATTTTTCATTTCATTTTATATTTCAGAAATAAAGCCGACTTGTTGTTATGACAGGTCGGTTTTATTTTATTCGGTATGTCATCCTCAACTGTCCGATAGGACAATTTTACTTTCAAATGATTCTATTCTTAAAGCTGTATATCCACCGCCTTGACGGAGGTAATTTTAATTGCTATAATTTATACAAATGGGGTGGTGCTTTGAAAAAGACAAGACTGTTGAAAATTGTCCTCAAACGGACGGGTGCAATTAAGCTTTTGTGCAGTTATGTTATCGTGTTTTTTGCGGTGAGTGTTGCAATATGGATTTTTGAACCGAACATAACTCGGCTTTTGACAGCATATGGTATTGCTTCAGCGTTGCCACAACAATAGGACTCGGAGATGTGCTTGCAACAACGCTTGTCGGCAGAGTGCTTTCAATCTTTCTTTCGATATGTTCAATTCTTATCATTGCAGTAGTTCCGGGCGTAATCACAAGCTACTATGTCGAAAGCACAAAACTTCGTGCTGACGAAAGCAGTGCAAAGTTTCTTGATGATCTTGAGCGCCTTCCCGAACTTTCAAAAAGAAGAGCTTGTCGAGCTTTCCGAAAAGGTAAAAAGTTCAATCGTAAAAGTAAATTTAATAAATGCGGACATAAAAAATCCCGACAGTATCAAAAACATACTGTCGGGATTTTGCTTTTAAAAAATATATTAACTTATTTTATGAATCCCTGAACAATCAAAATCAGTACAAGAACA
>VOFB01000334.1_pt1 | contig 14000 bp, 19 predicted proteins | sample 5384141 | NCBI WGS metagenome assembly VOFB01 (sample SAMN12384721, study PRJNA508395) | human gut metagenome | isolation source: healthy gut A | host: Homo sapiens | reverse complement strand
CGGTTCAGATTGCGTTTCTAGGCATCGCACAAAGGATCAAATCCGTACCGTCAGACGATCCCAAGAAGCTGCGGGCTTATGTTCTAACCGCCGCAAAAACGCAGCGCTATCCATGCTTCCTAAGAAACAACGGCGGGATAATACCTTTGATATTTCAGAACTGGTAGTAGTAACTGGCGAGGATCTGTTTCAGCAAGTCATGCTATCTCAGGACTATGATCTGCTGCTGCGGGCCATGCGGCAAATGCCGTCGCCCTACCGGGAAGTGCTGCTGATGGTCTGTGTTCAGGAGCAGTGTGTGAAAGATACTGCGGCTATTCTGCACCGCCGGGAGGACAGTGCGCCAGCAGCTAAATCGGGGAAAGAAACTCTTGGTCGCGCTTTGCCGGAAGGAGGGCATGTGCTTTGAGCAAAAAGACAATGACGCCGTTTGAGCAAGCCTTGCTGGACGCCACTCTGGAGGAGTTTTCGGATATTCCTGATCATGAGGAAGATTGATGTGACATTTTCCAAAGCGTTTGTTGAAAAATCTGAGAGATTAATTCAAAATATGCAGAGGAAAACCTGGCGGTATGTCAATACCACAACGAAGCGGATTGCTTTAATCGCAATTATTGTGGCGCTTTTAGCAACAACTGTCATGGCATTCCCCTCTATTCGAGGCGATTATAAAGTTCTTTCTCCACGATGAAGGAACACATTATGAGTTTTCATTCGACCCGGAGCAAGCGGCAAATGCGCCAAATTGTATTGAGACAGCCTATGTTCCTTCTTATATTCCGGACGGATACAGCAAATCATTTGAGACTATTAATATTGCGACTGTAGCTATTGGATGGTGTAATTCTGATAACTGGGAGATATATTATAATCAGGCTCCCATGCCTGACGATTTCAAGAATTCTACAAGGGGAGGAATCAATGCAGAGGGAGCCACTACACAGTCAATCGGTATAAACGGCTACGAAGTTATTCGGATTGAAGATGCAGAAGTAGTATCTTATGTTTGGACCAATAACGAATACATGTTTACATTGATGTGCGAAAAAGCAATTTCAGAAGAAGAAAAATAGAAAAAATCTTCAACAGCGTCCAGGCAGATCAAATGCTGTCATAGACGGTGCGGAGTAGTGCAACACGCATAAATCGGCATACCGGTTTTTACCGATATGCCGATTCACTTTTGTATCAATTTCAAATTTCCACAGTCTTAATAATTAGAGCAGCCAAAGGAGGTGGTTATTAAATGTGAGGCCGTTTGAGGAAGCTCTGATTGATGCCATCCTGGAAGAGTATGCGGAAATACCGTCTTACGCCCAAAATACAGAGCATCAGAGTATCCAACATAAGGCTGTGCAGATAAAAAACGTGGAGAATATAACGTAAGTTATCCCGCTGCAGAACTTGAACGCACTTCCCTCTGGCTTGATCGAGGCAAAAGTATATCTACCTACATCCTATCCCTGGCGCAAGGCAGTACATCTTTTTGAACCAGGTCAACAAGAATATGTGCCTCGAAACTCTGATACGGAGCAGGTACGTCCTTCTGTACTAGGGTATAAGCTGCACAGTTTCAGAAAACTCAATAAGCAAAGGCTCCCAAGATGCTAAAAATACTGCTTCGCACTTGAGAGCCATACATCTTGGCGGTCACAATACCGCAAAAAGTAATAAATTTTGATTTAGTCCTCTTCCAAATATTTATTCTTTTCAGTGTCCCAATTGGGGACGCATTAAATCCACCCAAATTAGGGTGGGTTTTCTTTTGCTTTTTCAGTTTCTCGTTAGGGATTTGTTTCCTTCCTGCCTATCCAGTGTAATAATATGGTGAGAAAAGGTGCTTTTGTAACCTTTTGGGAAGTTTTCTGTTTTTCTGGAAATCGCCCCCACTTCATTCGTGATATAAGTAGAGCCAAAGAAAGAAGGAAAACAAAATGACAAAAAGAACAGTTCTACACATACCAGGAGGATACCTTTGAAGCCTTCTGCAAAGCCCCTGATCCGAAACGAGAGCATCGATGCTCACCGGGGCTTGCCACCCGCACGGGCAGGAAACAGCAATATCTGCACTTTCCGAAAAGGAGCTATCATCCCTTTGCGCTGAGGATTGCTACCGTCCCTCTTGCACGACCTTTTTTGTACGGGGAGCCACCGTAAAAATCTTCGACCCCTGCCTGGCAGACGCCTTGCAGTTTCTTCCACCTCATTTACGGGAAATCCTGCTGTTATTCTACTGTATGGAATACAGCGCGCCTAAGATTGGTAGCCTGCTGCACCTTCCAACAAGCACTGTCCACTATCGCAGAAATGAAGGGGTTCGCCGTTTGAAAAAACTGCTGGAGGGTATGGCGCATGAATGCTAATCGGATCCCCTACTTAACAATTGTAGCTGCCAAGTCTGGCGACAGCGAGGCTATGACTACAGTCCTGATCCATTTTGCGCCATACATTCGCCACTACTCCAAGCGCACCTTCTATGACGAATATGGCAATCACTATGAATTTGTGGATGATGAAATCCGGCAGCGCATTGAGGTCAAGCTGATGATGGGCAGTGTGTACAAATATGACCCAGAGAAATTACCACCTGGCGAAAAACTGGACTTTGACAGGTGAGAGGATGAATACGAAATGGCAATTTACATTTACTCAGAAGACCGCTGTGTCATGTGCGGCCGGATTGTCCCAGAGGGCCGGATGGTCTGTCCCATGTGCGAAAAAGATGCGGAAGCAAGAACGGCACAAATGCAGGCCATGCAATCTCGAAAGTCATTTCCCGCATTGCCTGCCCTCAGGAAGCGGCGGCAATCCCCAACAGGACGGAATGAGATAATCATTCCGTGCAAGTGCACTGCTTCTGAGGCGTACTTGCCCGGGCTGATTATCAGCCCGGGCTATATGCTATTTACAACTGAATAGGGCAATCAGATACGTTCCGTATGTGTTGAGCCAGGCGGCGGGTGCGCCGGGATATTTTCATCGATGGGAGGAGGTTTTAGACCGATGGAAATGGAGCGACTAACACCAGCGCCGCAAACAGCTTTGGCAGAGGATTGTGGGCCGGAATGCGCATATGGGGATGATGATACTTGCGCTGGCTACGTCACAGAGTAGAGCGCCCCGCCATAAGCATGGAGGGAGGCACAATAATCCTATGGAGCGGCCCTGCCCGCCGCCATCTGAGCAGCCTTTGAACATAAAATGTGAAGATTTGCATCCGCACCGCCCAATGGTGCGGATTTTGTCATGAGGAGACGCAAGATGGATAATTTTAGAATAGTCAGTGCGGACAAAGACTCAAACGGACAGTACACACTGCGCCTTTTTATTCATGAGCATGAGGTAGAGGCTACCTTTGCCACAGAAGAAAATCCGATGTTGCTCCCCGTCTGAAGCAGATGCTTTTTGATGCGTATACGCAAAACATGTCAACCTCAAAATCAGTGTAAAAGTTCGGAAATTTGACATTTTCCATCAAATGTGAGATAATATAGACAAACAAGGCAGCTTGTTTTGTACCTTGACAATTCCATATCGGATATGCTGATCTGCCGTCTCACATTATGATAGAGAGGACAGATCACCATGTTACAAACGAGTGTTTTCCCCAAACTATACCAATACCCCCAATAAAGCCACAGAAGAACAAAACCGTACCCTTTGCCTTTATCGTGTTTCTTCTGCCGGGCAGCTTTACCACACCGAGGAAAATGACGCGGATATACCGATGCAGCGGCTGGAATGCCGGCGCTTTGCCGAACGGATGGGCTGGAACATTGTATATGAATTCCAGGAGGAAGGTGTTTCCGGCCACAAGGTAAGAGCTGAAAACCGGGATAAAATTCAAAAGGTAAAGGAGCTTGCCAAGCAAAAGAAATTTGATATTTTCCTTGTGTTTATGTTTGACCGTATCGGGCGTATTGCCGATGAAACACCCTTCGTTGTGGAATGGCTGATCAATGCTGGAATTCGCGTCTGGAGTACCCAGGAGGGAGAGCAAAAATAGAAAGTCATACCGACAGGTTGACAAACTATATTCGCTTTTGGCAGGCCGACGGAGAAAGTCAGAAAACCTCCATCCGTACATCCACCCGCCTGGGGCAAATTACGGAAGGGGTCATTATACTGGCGGAGGCTGTCCATACGGATACACCCTGGTCAGAAAGGGCGTACCAATAAAAAAAGGCGTTCCCCTGAATGATCTGGCAATCGACGAGGAAGAAGCAACCGTTGTCAGGATAGTTTTTTGACAAGTATGTGAATGAGGGGCTACGGCCCACAACGGATCGCAAACTATCTCCGGCAAATCAACATCAAGAATCGCTCAGATAAAAATTGGCATCCGGCTTCCATTCGTGGAATGCTCCGCAATTTGACCTACACAGGCGTTTTACGGTGTGGACAGAGCCGTTCCCCGGTTCTCCCGGAACTGCAAATTATTGACCAGGCAACCTTTGACCGAGCACAGGAAATTATGCGGCAACGTTCCGGACGTTATGAGGAAACGAGGAGCGTTCCACTGAATACGAGAAGCAAATCGTTGCTGGCGGGAAATGTATTTTGCGGCCACTGCGGTGTACGGCTATCTGTAACCACAAACGGAAAAGGCTGTAAACGAGCTGATGGTACGGATGTAATCCGAATGCGGTATGTATGCCAGACGAAAACCCGGTCACACGAAAACTGCAACGGTCAGACTGGCTACACGGTACATATTCTCGATGACATTGTTGGCAGTCTGGTACATCAAATCTTCCAAAAAAATCGGCGGTTTTTCCGAACGAGGCAGTACAGAGGGCATATGAAAAGAAGCTGGATGAAAAGCACGCATTGGTTTGCGCCTACAGCGGGAAGGTCCAAAACAGAAAAAGACCTTCAAAACCTCCGAAATGAAAAGCATTATCGGGCAAAGCTCCTTTGATCCCGATGATCAAAGATTTGGAAATGAAATGCCGGGACAGCAGGCGGCGTTGGCGGCGGCACAACAGGATTGAAAATATAAGCCTGATGCGGCAGATGCGCCAAGATTACAGCCGGGTCCAGTGGGCCGATGTGCAGCCAACATGGAAACCAAGAAAAATCACTGAAAAACAAATTTGCGGCAGGCCCTCATTTATATTCATTTTCATACCGAAGACAGAATTTTAGCCCAAATTGTGGAAAACTTTTCACATTTCGGGCATGCTTACGCAGGCTCCACCGTCTTGGTGGGGCCTGAATCTTGATATTCTGCATTTTTCTATGTTTACGCTGTTTTGATTGTGGATAAATGCGTCTTTTCGCGGTTCTTGCCCTGTTTCATCCACCGTTTTTTAGGTTGAACCCCATTGCCAGAAAGAATAACTCCGTGCGTATATTTCGTTTCCCTGTGGAAAGAATCGCCGAAAGCCAAAATCATGCTTCATAAGACCAAACGCACCCTCCACCTGAATTGAGCGGCACATCCTCAGCATAATCCCTTCTTCCGTTGTAATATTCGCCAGAGACGCTGCACGCTTTTCTTTTAGCTGCTTTTTACCTGTAGCATTTTTGGCTTTTCGGCATCCTTGGACGAGCAGCATTCAGACCGGCGAGAACAGCCGGTGCAATCTTCACATCTGTAATGGCTGATGGTACTCTCCCGTTTGCTGTACTTGTTCCTGCTTTCCCGGATCAGCCGTAACTTTCTGCCTTCTGCACAGATGTAGCAATCCGCCTCTCCGTCGTAGCGCATATTTTCAGCCCGGCCAATCTGCCGCTTATATTTCTTCGTTTTTGCCTGTTCATAATTCTGCGGCTTAATGAAGCTGACCTGGTCGTTCTCCTCCAGATAGAGATAGTTGTCCAGACTTTCATAGCCGGCGTCTGCCGTTACTTTCTTATATTTTTTCCCGTGCTTTTTTGAAAGCTGATCTAAAAACGGCTCTAACGTGCCATAGTCTGTACGGTTGGAGTATGCTTCTATGCCTGTGATGTACTCACTGTTCACTGCAATCTGCACATTATACCCAGGCTTTAGCTGGCCATTGCCCATATGGTCATCCTTCATCCGCATAAATGTGGCATCTGGGTCTGTTTTTGGCATAGCTGTTCCGTTCCTTGCCCATAATCTTCAGCTGTCCTTCGTACTTTTCCCACCGCTCCAGGTAACTTTGCAGCTGCTCGTATTCCTTTTGCTCAGCACTTTTCCGCTTCCCGCTGCCATGCACAAAGGCAATTCCCTTTGCCTTTCCCGCCAAATATTCTCTGAGCTTCTGCATGTCTCTAAGTCCAACCGCTTCATTTACCGCACTCTTCACCTTCGCCAGATTCTTTTCTACTCTCCCACGCCATACAAAAAGTGTACCGGCCTGCTCTGCTTTCCAGCTTGGTTCCGTCCAGAAAGCAAACTTCATGATCTGTTTCTCCCTGTGCCTCCAGCACCTTGACATATTGGTAAAACAGGTCTTCTATCGCTTCTGCATGCCGCCTCCGAAAGCGGGCAAAGCTGCTGTGGTCCGGTACTTTTTCATCTCCCAGCAGCCACATAAAGTCTACTCTGTACCGGCAAGCTTCTTCCAGGTCTCTGTTACTGTAGATACCGCACTGGTATCCATAGCATATTACTTCGAACATCACCTTTGCATCGGCTGCCGATTTTCGACCTTTGGTCGAATACGCTTCGTACAGTTTCCTGTAGTCCAGTTCCTCAAGCTGTGCGCTGGCCAGCCTTACCGGTGCTGTCTCTGGTAATATTTTTCTGAATTTAATGCAAGAACCAGTTGACCTCCGCGCTCATATGCGCTAAACTGTTCTTGCTGTTGTTTTCTTTTCACACACTAAGCATACAGCAAAAGGCAAAATCGGCCAACCCCTTTTTCGGAGTTGACCGATTTGTTTTTTATTTTCTCCTCGCGCTAATACTTCATTTTGCCACATTTTGCAACGCGCCCGTTTCCAAGGGGGCAGATCAGCATATCAAAATGCCATTCCGCTCCCCCACCGGGCGTTCTGAAATCTTCAGGACGCCCTTTTTCTATGCCCAAATGGAGGTGAGACGATGGACAGGGCGGTTTCCTTTTCCTATTTCTACGGTGAAGAATCCGAGCAATTTAGCTATTACCGGATTCCCAAATTGCTTATCACAGGCGCGCAATTCAAAAAATCTTTCCACAGATGCCAAGCTGCTCTATGGCCTCCTACTTGACCGGATGGGCCTTTCCGCAAAGAACGGCTGGTACGATGAACAGGGCCGGGTCTATATTTACTATACGCTGGAGGAAATTATGGAGGATATGAACTGCGGCAAAGACAAGGGTGTGAAGCTGCTGTCTGAACTGGACGCCAACCGGGGCATTGGCCTCATTGAGCGGGTGAAGCAGGGTCAGGGCCGTCCTGCCCGAATCTATGTGAAGCGGTTTGCCGCCAGGGCTGTTCCCCGCCTTCTCCCGAGCCGCCCGCTAATTTAGTAGAAGATCCGCCTGTCAGAAGTCAAGACTTCGGTTTTTCAGAAGTCAGCCCATCATCAGAAGTCTTGACTTCGGAAAAACCGAAGTCTGGAGTTCGGAAAATCAGAAGTCCAGAAGTCGGAAAAACCGAAGTCTATTTTAATAGGAATAACTATCCTGATAATAGCTATCTTTACCCATCTATCCATCCATCGGAACCCCAGATGGATGGGATGGATCGGGAAGAACGCAAAGCGCAGGTTCAGGAGAATATCGGCTACATCGCTTTCAACGGGCATGACCGTGAAACCGTGGACGAGCTGGTAGAACTCATCACCGATGTGCTTTGCAGCAGCCAGGCAACCTTCCGCATTGGTGGAACGCAGTTAAAAAGCGAGATTGTCAAGAAGCGCTTTTCCACACTGCAACAGTCGCACATCGAGTATGTGCTGGAATGTATGCGCAATAACACCACCAAAATCCGCAACATTCGCGGTTATCTGTTGACCGTCCTGTATAACGCCCCAACAACTATAGAGCATTACTATCAGGCAGCGGTACAGCATGACCTATATGGGCAGCAATCCGGGCCGTGAGGAGGTGTGACTGAGCCTGCCCTACTGCCTATTTCCGTAATGCGTCCCAATTTGGGCAATGTCATTAAGTTAAGCGCCGCTACAGGTGAGGCAGCAGCTGCAAACGCCATTTTAACAGCGTTTTAGGTGAAAAAGGCACGGGAAAGAAGCAGGGCGACTGCTCTGCTTAAAATAAGATATAGAAAGCGATAAAAACATAATGAGAGGAATCGTTGCGGCGCGGCGCCGCGCGGTTGCCGCGCACTGTTACGCGGCCCGATACCAAAAGGTAATGCCCGTATTGGTATGGAGCCTCCGCGGGTAACTTCGTCCGGGGCGGATAGGCAGCAGATACCGCTGTAGGAGCTTTGCAAGGGTTCCCGGTGAAATCGCGTCCCGCAGGAAAGCCTTGCAAATATGGAACGCTGTGGTGAAATTGATTTGGTATGCGTGCTGTTTGCTTTGCTTTTCCCGAGCCTCCGCCGACACAATGGCTTCCGCATAGTTGTACATGGTCAGCCTTGCGTAAAGCTCCTGCATGACAAAATCCGTCTTCTTTCCGTGAAAATGCAGCAGTCCCACCGTATATTTCAGCTTGCGGAAGGAAGTCTCTATGCCCCATCGCCGGGTGTACAGCTGCTTCAGCGCAGCCAGAGGAAACCGCTCCCTGGGCAAATTGGTCAGCAGGGTTTCACTGCTTCCATCCGGCAATGGAAAGCGGACGAGCCGGAAGGACAGCGGATACACGCCGTCGCTGCCCGGTTCCAGGAAATCAAAGGTATTGGTGGCCGGGATGATGCGGTATTGATCGGACTCTGCGCGCATCCGCGCGGTCAGCTTCCTGGTCAACAGCAGCGTGAACGACAGATCGATCTTCGGTGTTTCCGGGAGACGCAGCGCTGACGCGGTTCCCTTTTTTTCCCTTCCTTGGCCCGACTCAGATAATACCAACTCTGTTTTTCCAGGTGGGCCATCAAGTTATAGGATTCGTAATTCCGGTCCGCCAGAACGATGGCCCGGAAGGATTGACGCTCCGCCATGGCAATCATAGCCTGCGCCTCATGCTTTTTGCGGTCTTTTTGTACCAAAGCATCCTGATACAGGTGGCTCTCCAGATCGTACAGCGCATTCAGATGCAGCAAATTATAGCCCCGCTGTCCAGAAGTGCCCTGATGATAGGAGTCGGCGTCTGCGGGATTTGGTGGAATCTTCACATCGGACCCGTCCACTGCCAGAAGGCGGTACCCCTCCAACGTTCCACACGAAGGCAAAGTGCCCGTAAACTTTCGGAACAGATGCTCCATTGCTTCCGGCAGCAGCTTGTCACGCTGCTGTACAAGGGCCGGTGCGGAAACGGTATCCGGAGCATCCTGGAAGAAATCCAGCAGTTCCCGGATAGACTCCGCTGCCGAAGCGAAGCAAAAGGGAAAGTAGCTGCTCCAGAGGCAGTTTCCTCCGCCGGGTAAAATGCTTCTCGGGCTTTCGCACAAACAAATGGGGCGACGCGGACATCTCCCGAATCACAGAATGCAGCTTTTCCCGAATCGTCTCGGGTACAGAAAAAAATTCATATGCGGCCTCCTTAAAATATCGTCATTTCAAGACTTGGCCGCATAAAACAGCTGTTTTGTCAAGCACTTTTTCGTACTTTTTTAAAAAAATGGTGGAAATCCCCAAAAAACGAGCCGGGTACCGGATAATACCTGACTCGTTTTTGTGAGATTCTTAACTTAATGACATTACCCAAGTTGGGACGCATTTTCCGTCATTTCCTATCTGCTCCAAAGAGAATATGCAGGTAGTCCTGCCGTCCATCCAGGATTCGTGCCACTGAAATAATATTTTCGTCAACACGATAGAAAGCGAGCCACTTTTCACAAATTACAAAACGCAAATCTGTGGCATGGCCGGTTTTTGCCTCTACAGACGCGCCAAGCTGCGGGTGGTTCTTCAGCTGGCCGCAGGTATCCAGAATCAGCTTTGCAATCCTGCTGGCGGCCTTGGGATTGCCTAAGATTTTTCCGATATAGTCCCGCAACGACTGCAAATCATGAATGGCCTCTGGCGTATAGCGCACGGTCATGCCTGCTCCTCCAAAATACGGTAAGCAGCTTCCTCAGATACCCAATCGGCATCTGTTTTGATAGAATCCCAGCCCTTTTGAATTTCAGCCATGAGGCGGCTGATAGACTTTGCCTTTAGGTATTCTGTGTTTTTCAGGGGGAGAGCAGAAAAGGAAGTCCCTCCGTGTTCAGCGATTGTTGAATAAAAATATTGACCGCATCCGTCAGTGTCAGGCCATATGCCGCAAAGATAGACTCTGCTTTTTGTTTGACCTCTGGATTGATCCGCATTTGAAAGGTCGCTGTTTTTGGTGCGGATACGGTGTTCAGTTCAGGTATGCCCATGTAATCATCTCCTTGGAACCAGTATAACCGCAAAAGCAGAAAATGTCAACACAATGTAACTACAAAAACAGATTGAGGTGAAGTCTGATTGACAATTGGATCGTAAGCACATTGGAATGGGCTTTGAAAAACTGGAACGGAAGCTGGCAGAGCTGTGGGAGCTCATTACCCAATCTCCCGCAACCTTTAAGGGCGGCGGCGAAATATGGACTGTCATTACGGCTATCAGCAATGCCCTGGTAGGGATCGGCTACGGCCTTTTGGTGCTGTTTTTGCCATGGGCGTGTTCCAGTCGGCGGCGTCCTTCCGGGAGATCCAGCGGCCGGAATTTGCCCTGCGGCATTTCATCCGCTTTGCCGGAGCCAAGGTCGCTGTGGGCTATTCTCTGGAAATCATGCTGGCAATCTTCCACATCTGCGGCGGCGTCGTTTCCAGTGTCATGTCCGGCATGGGAGGAACGGTATCCACCGCCGCCACCCTGCCGACGGAAATCGTGAGCGCCATTGAGGATGGGGCTTTCTGGCCTCCATTCCCCTTTTGGCTGGTATCGATGCTGGGCAGTCTGATCGTCACCGTTCTGTCCTTTATTCTGATACTCACAGTATACGGACGCTTTTTCCGGCTTTACATGTACACAGCCCTGGCCCCGGTTCCACTGGCCTCCTTTGCCGGAGAGGGAACGGCGGCAAACGGAAAAAAGCGTTCCTGAAATCCTACATTGGCGTGTGCATGGAGGGGCGGTCGTTGTTCTGGCCTGCCTGATTTACTCCGCGTTTCTCTCCAGCGGCAGTCCGGCAGCAGACGCCTCCCCTGCCAGCCGTTACCATGGTGTGGGAATACATCGGAGAAATGGTGTTCAACATGCTGGTACTCACCGGGCTGGTCAGAGGCGCCAGCCGTATTACGCGGGAGATGTTTGGACTATAGAAAGCGGAATCGCGTCCCAATTTGGGGCGCATTCCGGCGCAGAAAAAGACGGGCTTGCGCCCGCCTTTCCTTTACGCGTTGTATCCGTATTCTTCTTTATTGTCATAGTCCTCATACTCCGCTGGAGCGTACAGCGGCTTGGCCGTTGCCAGCAGGTAATGGGCGTAATACCGCTCCTCCTGCCTCCAGCGGATGAATCTGAGCGTCCAGTAGACAATGGGGTATAGGGCGCAGGCCGCCAGAAGTCAATGGCCAGCGGCCTGTGCGCTGCCGCCCAATTGGGGAGGCAGGAAAGGACAAGGCCGCAGACCGCCAGGGGCAGCAATCGCAGCTTTGCCAACAGGGCCAGAACTATTCCCACGATGTAGGGGTGTGACCGCCAGCAGAACAAGGACAATGAGCAGCTGCTTCAACATGAAGTCCATGGGAAACCTCCTTGAAATTTCAAATTTTTGTGGTTTGTTTTCCATGGATATTATCTCATTTTCTGAAATCTTGTCAAATTCCCAAAAAATCAGAGGGTGAATGTTATCGAAATCAAAATTCCAAAAGAGGTGCGGCAGCACAAGGAAACATTTTCTTCGGGCTGTCTGCCCGCCAATTCATCTGCGCCGTTCTGGCCGTGGGTCTTGCCGTCGGGATCTACCTGGCCTGGGCCCCGTCCTGGCAAAGAGGCGGCCAGCTGGCTGTGTATGCTCTCCGCCGCCCCGGTGGCCATTGCCGGATTTTTTCAGTTATCACGGCATGAATCTGGAACAGTTCCTGTGGGCGTTTCTCAAATCTGAACTGCTGTGCGCCGGGAACCGTGTCTTTATTGCCGAGAACTTCCATTACAAAGCGCTGGGCAGAAAGGAGAGGGACAGGACTTTGATTAAATCCTCCTTGCCGCCCAGCGCAGCGAGAAAGTAAAGTTCCGCATTCCACGCAGCGTCCAGCAGTCCATCCCCATTCGGTGCGTCTATGCGGACGGGATCTGGCTTGTGGGGAACAAGCACAGCAAAACCTGGCGCTTTGCCGATGTCAACTATGTTGCCGCTTCCGATGAGGACCGCCGGAGTATTTTTACTTCCTACTGCTCCGTTCTGAACAGCCTGCCTACCGACGCTGCCGCCAAGATCACCATTATGAATCATCGTTTGAACCCGGTGGACTTCCAGCGCAATATTCTCATGAGAGAGCAGGGGGACAGCCAGGATTGCTACCGAAAAGCCTTTAACGCCATGCTGAAGGAGAAATCGGCGGCAAGCAACGACCTGGTGCAGGAAAAGTACATTACCCTGTCCATACCGCAGCGGAAAATCGAGGACAGCCGGGCCTATTTCCGGCGGGTGGACGGGAATCTGTGCAAAGCTTTGGGCGGCTGGATTCCGGGGCCAGAGCCATTTCCAGCCATGACCGCCTCCGTATCTTTTCACAACTTCTTCCGGCCCGGTGAGGAGCAGCATTTACCTTTGACCAGGCCGCCGCCATCCGTCGGGGCGTGGACTTCGTGACCTGATCTGCCCGGACAGTCTGTCTTTCAAGGCGGATCACTTTTGAGATGGGCAGCAAAGTTTGGCCGGGTGCTGTTTCTCAAGGACTATGCCAGCTATGTGGGAGATGAAATGATTTCCGACCTGTCGGACTTTTCCCGAAGCCTCATACTCAGCATCGACATTCTCCCGTTCCCACCGACGAGGCTGTCAAGGAGGTGCAGAGCCAGATCCTGGGCATCGAGACGGACATCACCCGCTGGCAGCAGCGCCAGAACAGCAAAAAACAATTTCACCGCCAATGTTCCCTATGAGCTGGAGCAGCTGCGGAATGAAACCAGGGAATTTCTGGACGATCTGACCGTCCGGGATCAGAGGATGATGTTTGCAGTTGTCACACTGGTGCATGTGGCCGATACGCTGAAGCAGCTGGACGCCGACACGGAAACCCTGCTTTCCATTGGCCGGGAGCACTTATGCCAGTTTGCGGTACTGCGGTATCAGCAGGAGGACGGGTTGAATACGGCTCTGCCCTATGGCCTGCGCCGGGTGAAATCCCTGCGGACGCTGACCACGGAGAGCACCGCCGTGCTCATGCCCTTCCGTGCCCAGGAGATCCAGGACCCCGGCGGTCTGTACTATGGTGTGAACGCTGTAAGTAAAAACCTGCTGATCTGTGACCGGAAGCGGCTCATTTCTCCCCACGCCTTTTACCTGGGCGTCTCCGGCTCCGGCAAGTCTATGGCTATGAAATCCACCATTGCCAATATTGCCCTGGCAACAAACGACGACATTATCATCATTGACGCGGAACGGGAGTATGGACCACTGACCAGGGCCTTGGGCGGCGAGGTCATTGAAATCTCCCCCACAGTCCCCACCACATCAATCCCCTGGACATCGCGGATGGTTATGGCGATGGGGAAAAACCCCATTGCCATGAAATCGGAGGTGATTACCAGCATCTTGGAGCAGCAAATGGGGGTGGGATGGCATGGCAGCCACAAATCCATCATTGACCGCTGCACCGCCAATATCTACCGTCCCTTCCTGCACGCCAAAGGGAAGCTGCCCACGCCGTTACCTCCGACTGGCGGAAATGAGGTTCTGAAGCAGACCGACCCGGAGGCCCGGAGCTGGCGCTAGCCTCTGAGATCATCACGGAGGGAAGCCTCAATATCTTCGCCCATCCCACCAATGTGATATGAACAG
>VOFB01004653.1_pt1 | contig 14001 bp, 26 predicted proteins | sample 5384141 | NCBI WGS metagenome assembly VOFB01 (sample SAMN12384721, study PRJNA508395) | human gut metagenome | isolation source: healthy gut A | host: Homo sapiens | reverse complement strand
ATAATTCGGATCATCAGTTAAATATCGAATATGAGGAAGTCACAGTCACCAGAAGGTTGTATCGGTCGGGGGAAAGTGAGTATCTGCTCAATGGTACAGGGTGCCGTCTGAAGGATATCAATGAATTGTTCTATGATACGGGTATCGGAAAAGAAGGCTATTCGATCATCGGGCAGGGACAGATTGATAAGATTTTGAGCGGAAAGCCGGAAGAGCGCAGAGAGTTATTGATGAAGCAGCCGGGATTGTCAAGTTTAAGCGAAGAAAGGCTGCCACGTTGAAAAAACTGGCGGAGGAGGAGCAAAATCTGGTCCGTGTTACGGATATTTTATCAGAATTGACCAGGCAGCTTGGACCTTTGGAACGTCAGTCAGAGGCAGCGAAAATTTATCTGAAGAAAAAGAAGAGTTAAAGGTTCTGGATGTCAATTTGTTCCTGATGGAGATGGGACATATCGAAAGTCAGATGCAGGAAATCAGCGGAAAGTATGACGCGGCAAGCCGGGAACTTTTCAGAAGCCAGGGAAAGTTTTGAACGTACGAAGCAGGAATATGAGCAGTTGGAACAGGAAATGGAGACTCTGGATGAAAAAATCCAGTCGTCCAGGGAACAATCCAGCCAAAATGCCTTGACGAAGCAGCAGCTGGAAAGCCAGATTGAGCTTCTGAAAGAACAGATACATATGGCTGAGATGAATGATGAGCATTACCGATCCAGAATCGAGACTGTCAGAGAGGAATTAAAGCAGCGTAAGGAATCAAAGGATGCATATCTGGGTGAGCAGGAAGAATTGAATCTTCAGCTTGCAAAGGTTCGGGAGAAAAAAGAGACAGGCGAACAGGAACTTCAGACGCTGCAGCTTTTAATGGAAGAAAATCGTCTGGCGATCGAAGACGGAAAAAAATGAGATCATTGGAATTCTGAATAAACGAGGTTCTACAAAAGGTAAGATTCAGCGTTATGATACCATGCTGGAACAGATTGGAATCCGGAAATCGGAGCTGAATCAGAAGCTGCTCCATCTGAAAAGTGACGAGGCACAGCAGGTACAGATTCTGGAGAAACTGCAGAAATCGTATGAGGCGATCAATGAAAATGTCCGGAAGATGAAGCAAAGCTATGAAGAGGTGGATGTGCACAGATTGCCGGACTGCAGAATGAGATTTCGAACAGAACCGGCAGTTGGAGATTGGACAGAGCGCTTACCACAGGGAATCTTCCAGGCTGGAATCTTTTGAAAAATATCACGGAACGTTACGACGGATATGGAAACAGTATCCGGAAAGTCATGGAGCAGAAGGAACGAAATCCTGGTATCCATGGTGTTGTTGCCGATTTGTTCAAGACTCAGAAAAAGTATGAAACTGCTCTTGAGACTGCTCTTGGCGGGAGCATTCAGAATATTGTTACCGATAATGAAAGTACTGCAAAGTATCTGATTGAGTTCTTAAAGCGGGAAGGTATGGACGGGCAACGTTCCTGCCTTTTGACCAGCATGAACAGAAAGCAGACATTTCCCAATGAAGCCGCACTGAAAGAGCCTGGAGTGCTTGGGATTGCAAGTTCTCTGGTGGAGTATGAAAAAAGATCTACGAGGGGCTTTGCAGTCAGCTTTAGGACGGACATTGGTGGTGGATACCATCGATCATGCAATTGCTCTTGGCCGGAAGTACCGGCAAAGCCTTCGGATGGTTACGCTGGAAGGAGAACTCTTAAGTCCCGGTGGTTCTATGTCGGGTGGTGCATTTCGGAATAACAGTAATCTCCTTGGACGGCGCCGTGAAATAGAGGAGCTGGAAACCAGCGTCAAAGCCTTAAAAAAGGACATGAATACCATGCAGGCATCCCTGGAGGAAAACCGAAGCCGGAGAAATGTTCTGAGAGATACCCGGTCGGATATCAATGAACAGCTGCAGAAATTGTATCTGCAGCAGAATACCAAAATTGAATATCACACAGGCGCGTGAGAAAACGATAGATCTGCAGAGCGGATTTACGGATCTGCAGAAGGAAGCGTTGGAGATTGAATCACAGATCGGTGAAATCGGGCAGTATAAGCATCAGATCGAGGCTGAACTGGAGGAATCCAAACGTCGGGAGAAGGAACTGGAAGAACAGATTTCTGCGCGTCAGGAGACATTGGATGCCCAGACCGGACAGGAAAATGACCGGAACAGGGCATTGGAATCCATCGTCTGGAATATGCAAATGTGGTCAGAAGTCTGAGTTTTTACAGATGAATATGGAACGTCTGGAGAGGAAATTCTCCGGTTCCGGGAGGAAGAGATCCAGATTGCGCAGGCGATGGAGGAGGAGTCCGGGGATATCTCCAAGAAGGAATCTGATATCCGGGAGATCAGAAGACAATTGAAGCTGCTGTGAAGGCAGAGGCAGACAATGATACGCAGATTCAGGAGTTTTTAAAGAAGAAAGAAGAGATGACACAGTCTCACAAAAACCTTCTTTGAAAATCGGGAAGAGTTGTCCGGTCATATCAACCGGATGGATAAAGAGTGTTTCCGACTGAACAGCCAGAAAGAAAGCTGGAAGATTCAGGGAGAACCATGTGAATTACATGTGGGAGAGTATGAAATCACGCCCAATCATGCAAAGGAATATCAGATGGAAGAGCCTGTGGAGCGCAGTGAGATCAAAAAAAATGCAGGTTACAGGTCTGAAAGAGGATATCCGAAAACTTGGTCCGGTCAATGTCAATGCAATCGAGGACTTTAAGGAACTGAAAGAACGGCATACCTTTCTGGAGAGCCAGCATACGGATCTGGTGAATGCTGCGGAAACGCTGCAAGGTATCATAGAGGAGTTGGATACGGGTATGCGCAGGCAGTTCATAGCAGAAAAATTTCAGGAGATCCGCGTGGAATTTGATAAGGTATTCAAACAGCTTTTCGGCGGAGGAAAGGAACTTTGGAACTGACAGAGGAAGAGGATGTACTGGAAGCCGGTATCCGTATCATCAGTCAGCCCCCGGGTAAGAAAACTGCAGAATATGATGCAGTTGTCTGGTGGAGAGAAAGCATTGACGGCGATTGCATTGTTGTTTGCCATTCAGAATCTGAAGCCGTCTCCGTTTTGTCTTTTGATGAGATTGAAGCGGCGCTGGACGATTCCAACGTAACCAGATTTGCCCAGTACCTTCATAAGTTGACAAAGAATACACAATTTATTATTATAACACATAGAAGGGGAACCATGAATGCGGCAGACCGTCTCTATGGTATTACCATGCAGGAGAAAGGGGTTTCCGTTGGTTTCTGTGAATCTGATAGAAAATGAACTGGATAAGTAGCAAGATGAGGAGGCAAAACGCAGATGGCAGAAGAAAAAAAGTAGGTTTTTTTTAAGCGCCTGGTCAAGGGCTTAAGCAAGACAAGAGAGAGTATCGTGTCGGGAATTGATTCTATTTTCAGCGGATTTTCCAGTATCGATGAGGATTTTTATGAAGAAATTGAGGAAATCCTGGTCATGGGTGATATAGGAATCAATACCACTACCGCAATCATAGAAAATCTGAAAAAAGAAGTTGCTGAAAGCATATTAAGCAGCCATCCGAATGCAAACAGCTTTTAATTGACAGTATCAAGATGCAGATGGCAGTAGGTGAGACCGCTTATGAATTTGAACATCAGAAATCTGTGGTACTGGTAATCGGCGTAAACGGTGTGGGAAAGACCACTTCGGTGGGGAAACTGGCAGGAAAACTAAAAGATCAGGGGAAAAAGGTGATTCTGGCAGCAGCAGATACGTTCCGTGCAGCAGCCGGCGAGCAGTTGACTCAGTGGGCAAACCGGGCCGGGGTGGAACTGATCGGAGGACAGGCAGGAGCTGATCCGGCTTCCGTGGTCTATGACGCGGTGGCGGCAGCAAAGGCAAGAAATGCAGATGTACTGCTCTGTGATACGGCAGGGCGTCTTCATAATAAGAAGAATCTGATGGAGGAGCTGAAGAAGATTTATCGGATTCTGGAAAAAAGAGTATCCGGAAGCATATCTGGAAACACTGGTCGTTCTGGATGGAACCACCGGACAGAATGCGCTGGCACAGGCGCGGCAGTTTAAGGAGGTGGCAAATGTTACAGGAATTATTCTGACAAAACTGGATGGAACGGCAAAAGGCGGTATTGCAGTGGCAATTCAGTCTGAATTGGACATTCCGGTCAAATATATTGGAGTCGGCGAGAGTATTGACGATTTACAGAAATTTGATTCCGAACAATTTGTAAATGCATTGTTTGATATTAAGGAACATACGGCCTGACAGGCAGAAAAGAGTGAGAAAAGATGGAAGAAAATCAGATGAAGGAACTACAGACGGGAGCACTTGAGGAGAACAAAGTACAGAAAAGCAAGGCAGAAGAGAAGATGCTGACACTGGAAAAATTTGAGGAAGCATCTGAAACAGTAAAACGTGTGACCCAGGAGACAAAACTGGTTTACAGTAAATACTTAAGTGAACAGACTGGGAATAAAGTCTATCTCAAGCCGGAAAATATGCAGCTTACAGGCGCCTATAAGCTGAGAGGTGCTTATTATACCATCAGTACCTTGACAGATGAAGAACGCGCCAGAGGACTGATTACGGCATCTGCCGGAAATCATGCACAGGGAGTTGCTTACGCCGCACAGTGTTACGGTGTGAAAGCAGTAATCGTTATGCCGACCACCACTCCGCTGATCAAGGTGGAGCGTACCAAGAGTTACGGCGCAGAAGTAGTGTTGTATGGAAATGTTTATGATGAGGCTTGTGCGAAAGCATATGAATTGGCGGCAGAGGAAGGCTATACGTTTATCCATCCATTTGATGATCTGAGAGTTGCAACCGGACAGGGAACCATTGCCAGGGAAGTGATTCAGGAGCTGCCGCTTGTAGATTATATCCTGGTTCCCATCGGCGGAGGCGGGTTGGCGACCGGTGTATCGACCCTTGCAAAAATGTTGAAACCGAACATCAAGGTTATTGGTGTGGAACCGGCAGGGGCTGCCTGCATGAAGGAATCCCTGAAGAATGGAACCGTGACCACGGTATCACCGGTAACTACTATTGCGGACGGTACTGCGGTTCAGACCCCGGGTGAGAAGATTTTCCCGTATATCCAGAAGAATCTGGACGAAATCATCACTATCGAGGATGATGAACTGGTGGTGGCGTTCCTTGATATGGTTGAAAACCACAAGATGATCGTAGAAAACTCCGGACTTCTGACCGTGGCGGCATTGAAACATCTGGATGTGAAAGGAAAGAAAGTGGTCTCCATCTTAAGCGGCGGTAATATGGACGTGATTACCATGTCTTCCGTTGTGCAGAACGGATTGATTGCCCGCGACAGAATCTTTACCATCTCTGTCCTGCTTCCGGATAAGCCGGGTGAATTGGTACGTGTTTCCAGTGTAATTGCTGAAAAGAACGGAAATGTTATCAAACTGGATCATAATCAGTTTTTCAGCACCAACCGGAATGCGGCAGTGGAACTGCGGATTACGATGGAAGCATTTGGAACCGAGCATAAGAAACAGATTATTGATGCGCTGGAAAAAAGCAGGATATCGTCCAAAACAGGTGCGCGCACATCTGTAGAGTGTCTGAAGTATGAAGTAATTTTTGATATTTTAAAAATGAAATAACAATAGAAGCAATTATTTTTGGGGAGAGATCGTTCGTATCGGATCTGTCCCCAAAGTATCTTACTATGAAAGTTCCGGACAGCGGCCATGAGGAGCGCATGCTTGCATGCAGCGAGTCATGGACATTGGACGGACAAGCCGGTATGAGTAAGGAGGGCAATAGCCCGGATTACGAATACTGGCGGCGATTGCGGGAGCACGAAGTGCGGAGCAATCGACTTTCATGAATGGTGATGTCTGCGCCAGCAGTTTGCTTCAGAGAAAAGGATATCTGTAGTGTTAGAGGGCAGTAATCAGGATGATCTGGGCGTTTACCGTCCGGGACTTCAGGCGGTGAAGGAACTGGGTATTTTAAGCCCTTTGGCCATGTTCCAAATCACAAAAAAAAAGAAGTGCGGAAATGGCGGAAGATTTGGGAATTCCGGTATCTGACCGACCATCTGCTCCTTGTCTGGCAACAAGGCTGCCTTATGGAGACCGGATAGAAAAGGAAGTTTTGGAGCGGTTGGATCAGGGGAGATGTATCTGAAAAGCCTGGGATTTTCTAATGTACGGATTCGTCAGCACAGGGATGTGAGCAGAATTGAGGTAGAGCGTCAGGAGTTTCCGCGGTTTTTGAATTGCATGATGAAATCTGCAAAAATCTTCAGACACTGGGACTACGCTATATTACGCTGGATTTACAGGGCTTTCGTTCCGGGGAGTATGGATGAATATCTGTTCAGGTAAGGAGAGTTTGCAGCCGCAAATGAAAAGAAGAGAGATAGGAGTTGAAATTATGGGAAATACAATCGTTACATTGAAAAAAGGAGAGGGACGTATGCTGAAGTCCGGCGGGCTATGGATTTTTGATAATGAAATAGCCTCTATCCTTGGGGAACTTTGAGAATGGGGATATCGTTCTGGTACATGACTTTGACGGGTATCCGCTGGGGCGGGGATTTATCAATCGGAATTCCAAAATCAGAATTCGTATGCTGACAAGAAACAAAGATCAGGAGATTGATGAAGCATTTTTACGGCAGCGTGTGAAAGATGCATGGGAATATCGGAAAAAGGTAGTAGATACCGGCAGCTGCCGGCTGATTTTCGGAGAAGCAGATTTTCTTCCAGGTCTTGTAGTAGATAAATTTTCCGATGTGCTGGTGGTACAGTCACTGGCACTTGGTATTGACAGGCTGAAGATGCAGATTCTGGAGTATCTCCAGGAAGTGCTTGCTGAAGATGGTATTTCTATTCGCGGTATCTACGAACGAAGCGATGCGAAAGTAAGGGAACAGGAAGGGATGGAACGAACAAAAAGGTTTCTTATCAGAACCTTTCGATACCAATGTGGAAATCGTGGAAAATGGCGTCCATTACATGGTCGATGTCCGGGAAGGTCAGAAAACCGGGTTCTTTCTTGATCAAAAATATAAACGTCTATCCATACAGAAGTTATGTAAAGATGCAAGGGTTCTGGACTGCTTTACCCATACCGGTTCTTTTGCTTTAAATGCCGGACTGGGAGGTGCGAAAGAAGTTCTGGGTGGACGCATCAGAGACAGGGGTGCAACAGGCACGGCTCAATGCAAAACTGAACCACATGGAAGACAGGGTACAGTTTCTCTGTGAAGACGTCTTCGAACTCCTTCCTGAGCTGGAACGCAAAGGGGAAACATTTGACGTGATTGTTCTGGATCCTCCTGCATTTACCAAATCAAGGAATTCGGTTAAAAATGCAACCAAGGGATACCGGGAAATCAATCTCCGTGCCATGAAGCTTGTCAAAGACGGCGGCTACCTTGCCACCTGCTCCTGCTCTCATTTTATGACCTATGAACTTTTTTACCAAAGACCATCAATCAGGCGGCTCACAACGTGCACAAAGCGTTTGCGGCAGGTGGAATTTCAGAACCCAGGCACCGGATCATCCGATTCTCTGGGCGGCGGACGAATCCTATTATCTGAAATTTTACATTTTCCAGGTTTGTGACGAGAAGTGATTGAAAATTCAGAGAATGTCAAGAAAAAATACTTGACAGAGTGTGAAGTCTGTTGTATGATGCTTAAGGTGATAGCCAATGAATAAATTAATAGAACAGGCATTGTTATATGATTTTTATGGTGAATTACTGACGGAGCATCAGCGAAGCGTCTATGAGGAAGTGGTGCTGAACGACTACTCGATCAGTGAGGTTGCGCAGGAAGCGGGAATCAGCCGCCAGGGAGTTCACGATATGATTAAACGCTGCAGTAAGATTCTGGAGGATCAGGGTGTGGAAGTTTTCTCCATGGGAGACAAACAGAACCCGAAGGAAGTCAATATGGCATGCAAAAGCTGCCATTGAACATGCGAAGAACAGCAACATGAATGTTGTGATTCTGGATACAGCAGGTCGTCTGCATATCGATGAAGAGATGATGCAGGAATTGATTGAGCATCAAAAAGAGCAGGTCCATGTGGATCAGACAATATTAGTAGTAGATGCCATGACCGGTCAGGATGCAGTCAATGTGGCAGACAGCAGCTTCAATCAGAAACTTGGTGGGCATTGACGGCGTGATCTTAACAAAGATGGATGGCGATACAAGAGGCGGTGCGGCACTGGATCGATCAAGGCAACTTGCGGCAAACCGATCCTCTATGTTGGTGGGCGAGAAGTTATCCGATCTGGAGCAGTTCTATCCGGAGCGTATGGCATCCGGAGGATTTTAGGCATGGGCGATGTGATGACGCTCATCGAGAAAGCACAGGCCAATATCGACGAAGACAAAGCCAGAGAAATGGAACAGAAACTGAAAAAAAAAGCAGTTTGGTTTCGATGATTATCTGGAGAGCATGGCTCAGGTTAAAAATATGGGAGGCATATCCAGTATCTTAAGTATGATGCCGGGTATTGGCAATAAAGCAGCAGATATCGAGGCTGCGGTGGATGAGTCCAAGATGGCACGCATCGAGGCGATCATCCTCTCCATGACACCGAAAGAGCGTTCCAATCCGGATCTGTTAAATCCGTCCAGAAAGAAACGTATCGCAAAAGGTGCAGGTGTGGACATCAGCGAAGTCAACAAACTGGTCAAACAGTTCGAACAGACACGCAAGATGATGAAACAGTTCCCTGGTATGATGGGAGGCAAGGGTGCAAAACGCGGCAGGTTCAAGCTTCCGTTTTAGCACATAAAGAATGCAGAGAAGCTGCCAAAGGCAGGTTTTCATAGATATCAAAGATATAAAAATACTGAGGAGGTGAAAGAAATGGCGGTAAAAATCAGATTAAGAAGAATGGGAGAAAAGAAAAATCCTTTCTATAGAATCGTTGTAGCTGATTCTCGTTCCCCGAGAGATGGAAGATTCATCGAGGAGATCGGTACCTACAATCCGAACATCGAACCGAGTGAATTCAAGGTTGACGAAGAGCTGGCAAAGAAATGGCTGGCAAATGGCGCACAGCCCACAGAAGTAGTCGGCAAGCTCTTCAAAATCGCCGGTATTGAAAAATAAGAGGTGGCAGGATGAAAGAATTAGTAGAAGTAATCGTAAAGGCTGCGGATAATTTTATTTCAGAAAGGGAGAAGAGTAATGAAAGTAAAAAGGTTTTTATGTATGCTTCTATGCATGGTTCTGGCTTTTTCGCTGGTTCCGGAAGTGGGGGTTCTGACGGTGGATGCCCGAACAGAAGTGCAGGAAAGATAATACTGGACTTTGATACATTGGTGTACAGCAGTGTGGATTATGAAAATGGACAAGAAGCAAAGCTGGATGATTCGGGTTTTGAGAAGGTTTCTGTGCCCCATGCCAATACAATTTTGGATACCCATAAAGGCAATCAGTTTCCGAACGAGATTGCGTCGTATCGTTTTGTTTCGTGGTACCGCAGGCATTTTTAAATTACCGGAAGCTTATACCGGAAGAAAGATTCAGGTGGAATTTGAAGGGGTGGCTACCGTGGCAGATGTGTATCTGAATGGAAAACTTCTGGTAAATCATGAGGGGCTTACACTGGTTTTACGGTAGATATCACCGATGATGTTTACACGGACGGCAGAGATAATGTACTGGCAGTCCGCGTAGATTCAGAACAGCAGAGGGCGATTCCCCCGGAGGGTGGCGTCGTGGATTATTGTCTGTTTGGTGGAATTGTACGTGATGTAAGTATGATTATTACGGATCCGGTACATATTGAGCGTACGTTTGTTACGACTCCGGGATTGACAAATGACAGAGCAGTTGTGAATACCCAGGTGGATATCAGGAATGATCGGGATACGGATCAGACCTATACCGTGGAGACAACTGTATTAGATATGGATGGACATAAGGTAACTGCAGTTTCTAAAGATGAGATGTTCCCGGCAGGTGAAGAAACTACGATAGAAGTTGAGACAAATCAGATTGTCAATCCGCATCTTTGGAGTGTTGATGATCCATACCTGTATACTGTGGTTACAGAGATTAAGGATGGAAATACAAAGATTGATACGTATCAGACTACGTTTGGTATGCGGTATTTTGAATTTAAGACGGGCCCGGAGGACGGCAGCTTTTTATCTGAACGGTGAGAAACTGGAGATTATAGGAATCAACCGTCATGAACAGTGGCCATGGATCGGTCGTGCAGTACCGGATAAACTGCAGCAGCAGGATGCTGATCTTATTAAGGCAAACGGAATCAATGCAGTTCGCTGTTCTCATTATCCGCAGGATCCGTCTTTCCTGGATCGCTGCGATGAAATCGGACTTCTGGTATTTGCAGAGCCGCCGGGATGGCAGCATATCGGTGATGACGAGTGGAAAGAAAATTTTAAAACAAATCTGGAAGAGTTGATACTGCGTGATAGAAATCATCCTTCCATTATCAGTTGGAGTCCGCGTCCCAATGAATCACATGCCTCTCTTGCTTTTAATGAGGAATGCGAAGCTTTGGCGAAGGAATTAGATCCTACCAGACCGACACATGGTGTCCGTATGGAGTTTGATTATGAAGGGGGAGACAATCAAACAGTAGTCAATGATATCCTGACAGTGAATTATGTGTATCCGGAAAATCCACGTTATATTCCGTACATCGTGACAGAGCATTCCAATGACTGGGGCGGAGACGGAATGCCTGGTGTATCGGATACGAGAGCATTGAAGTTTGTCGATTCTTTGCAGAGGTTCTGGATTATTTTTACAGGAATGATAAGGTAGCCGGCGGATTCGGCTGGAGTATGTTTGATTACAATAATGAGGTAAATTATACCAAAACCGGACATGTTTTCTACAGTGGGTTGTATGATTTGTTCCGGCATGAAAACCTGTGGCATATCTGTATCGTACACAGCAGGATCCGGATGTGAGTGAACCGATGGTTTACATTGCAAATAACTGGACCCAGGATACCGCAAACTCTATATATATTATGAGTAACTGTGATGAGATTGAACTGTTTGTAAACGGCGTTTCCAAAGGGAAGATCCAGCCAAACAAATACCTGTCCCTGCCGCATCCGATTTTTGAATTTACGAATATATCGTATGAAGCGGGAGAGTTAAAAGCGGTTGGTTACATCAAGGGTTCTGCGGTCGAAGAAACAGTTCGTACAACACCGGGTGAGCCGGTACGGTTGATTGCAGAAGCGGATTATGATACGCTGACGGCAGATGGAACAGATATGACCAGCGTCTCTGTTTCGGCGGTGGATTCCAATGGAAATGTGGTTCCGTTTGCCGCAAATAGAATCAATGTGGTACAGAAATCAGGAATCGAGGCAACTCTGATTGCGGAAAACAATGTGGAGCTTGAGGGCGGAAAGACAGCATTTCTTGTTCAAACGAAACGTGATCAGACCGGCACCGCAGAGTTTGAGATTACATCAGAAGGTCTGGAATCTGCCGTCTGCAGTATTCGGATTGAGCCGTTTGCCTCGGACAATCTGGTTCCGGTATCAGAAGGTTCAGGCAGCGTAAAGCCGGAACTTCCGGAAATTTATGTGATCAATGACAGCAGGAGAGGAAGCGGACTTTATAATTTTGATTACCGGGGTTTTGGTTGGGAATATGGTTCAGAACGAACTGCATATCAGGAAGATAATCATTGGACAGAGGTTGCAGGTGATTTCTGCCAGATTCGTTTTGTTGGACAAAATATTAAATATTATGGCGCGAAAAGCACCGGCGCACGGAATTGCGGGCTTTCAATTGACGGAGGAGAAGAAGTTCTGGTGGATTGTTATGCGGTTTCCAGAGTGGGCACAGAATTGCTTTTTGATTCAGGAGCGTTGTCTTCCGGGGAACATGTACTGAAAGTCAGGGTAACCGGACAGAAGAATGACCGTGCCTCGGATATTATCTGAATGCGGATAAGGTAGAGATTGATTCCGATTATGTTGCTCCGAAAGCTGTGGTAAATGATAATGACAGAGGATCCCAGGAACTGAAAATTGAGTACGTTGGAGAAAACTGGGGATATACGTTGGATTCAGAATGTTATATGGAAGATAATTCCTGGTCAAAAACGGTCGGAGAATATATCCTGTTCCCATTTACAGGTACTTCTTTAAAATATTATGCGACAAAGGCACCAAATCATGGAATCGCTGCGTTTTCGATAGATGACGGACCAGAGCAGATGGTTGACTACTATCAGGCAAACCGGCAAAGTCAGTTGCTGCTGTATGATTCCGGCACACTGGAAGCGGGGCATCATGTATTGAAAGTCCGGGTTACAGGAGAGAAGAATCCTGCCTCTTCGGATGTATATGTTACGGCGGACAGGATTGAAGTGTATGAACAGCTTGAAGCGAAGAAACTGGTAAGAGATATCTTCAAGGACGTGAATGCCGGAGATTGGTTTGAAGAATCTGTGCAGTATCTTTATGACAGGGGAATTATGACTGGAATGGATGCAGATTATTTTGGCTCGGCAGTACCTTTGAACCGTTCCGCGCAGTTCGTATGGAAGGAGAACCGGAAACAATCTATCAGGACAGTTTTTGGATGGAAGGAGTTCTAACCGGAAACAATCTATCAGGACAGATTTTTGGATGTGGGAAGAGAATCAGTTCTATACAGATGCTGTTATGTGGGCAAGTATAAAAATGAACAACCGGTTGGGAAAAATCCCGGGATGGATGATAGCGATGGAGAAAAAGGGAGGTTTGGACCAGCTGACAAAACTGACCAGAGAACAGCTTGTGACGATGCTGTACCGTTACTGGAAAGTCAAAAAAGCGTGTTTGAAAATTGCTTTCCGCAAGATGTATTCCACAATTTGTGGGATATTTGGTTCAAATAAGGGAGGCGTAGCGGGCTACGCTGACCGAATTAGGGCATTTGCCCGGGAAGCAATGTCCTGGGCCGTAGCCGAACAATTGGTTACTGGGGATCAGGGACTGATCAATCCACAGGGAATACGTTGCGTGTGACATGTGCAGCAATTATTCAGAGATTCCTGGAAAGTCATAACTAGAGCGTGTTTGAAAATTGCTTTCCGCAAGATGTATTCCACAATTTGTGGGATATTTGGTTCACTAATAGTCCACGTACGAACCTGTTGTTTAAAGCTTTCCAAATCTGGCAGCGGTTTCCCCAGGGCCTGGCGGCTCATGATGCCGATTTCAATTTCTGCCATGTCCAGCCAGCTCCCGTGTTTTGGCGTGTAATGCCATTCAAAGCGTTCTGCAAGCCTGCGTGCTTCTTCCGGTGGGAAGGTCTTATATAATGAAGCCGGAGAATGGGTATTTAGATTGTCGGTAACAAGGACTATTTTTCCGTCCCTGGGTACAGGGTGTCGGAAATATACCGGAGAATTTCTGCAAAATCCAGTGCTGTGCGGGTCTGTGTCACAACCGTTTCCCTCCTGCCTGCCAGAGGTTCAGAAATCATGAAGACATCTGCCTGGTATACCTCCAGCACGTCCTCCATCTTCGCTACGAACTCGGCATCTGCTTCCGGAATGCACCATTCCTTTACAAGCCACGGCTTGATTTCGTTTTTCATAACCCCTCGCAGACGGTGCTGTCCGTAATGTAATCGACCACTTCCAGGCGGATCAGTTCATCCGCGATTGCCTGCATCGTCCAGCGTGGAAGTTCAGCTTCCGGCGGTTCCGAACAGGCTATGGCGCATATCCGGGCTTCCACATCGCCCGTCACCTTGCGGCGGCGGTTTTTCTGCACCTTCCGTAAGGGCCATCCTTCACGGTAAGCCGTTGCAATACCTGCAATGGTGGAACGGGAGCTCCATATGCGTCTTTGATGCGGTCCTTATGTCATGCTGCCTTGTTTTCAGGTTTCTGGTCAGCTTTAGCGTAATACCCCAAACATGCCTTATGCGGTAACCCTTTCGCCTTTTTTGTATTAATGAAAGCTTTCAGCTCCCCTGTATTTCATCGTTTGTC
>VOFB01001217.1_pt1 | contig 14001 bp, 12 predicted proteins | sample 5384141 | NCBI WGS metagenome assembly VOFB01 (sample SAMN12384721, study PRJNA508395) | human gut metagenome | isolation source: healthy gut A | host: Homo sapiens | reverse complement strand
TAGTAACAAGACAAGTTCTGTAAGAAGTAAAGTGAGTAACCCACCATTTGATGAACCATTGACTTTCCTCAACGCTAACTCACGTTTACGCATCCGGATACGAGTTATCAACATTGTTAAATAATTACATATTCCACAAATTATAACCAAACCGCTAATACATGCAAAAAGACGAATATGATTCAACTTCACATTCACATCTTCCCTCGGATGACTACTCCGCAATGTGGATAATGGAGCAATAAGCGTAGAATTTGGATATTTATGACCATCTTGTTGTACTTCATATTCTGACAACCTCTGTTTCAATGCTTCTATATCACAGTTGGGATAAATACGAAAAAGCGTTTGGCATCGTTGGTTCCCCCAATTGGGGTTTGTATCATGAAATGGCAATAATATATCAAATGAAAACAAAGAGTGTCCTTCCCATGACTTTACAACTGCAACGATTATTTTTCTTCGTTACTTTCCTCTAAAATCAAGTGTTTACCTATCGGAGATTCTTTTCCCAAATATTCGCTTTGCCGTATTTTCTGTTATAGCAATTTCATCCTTTTTAGCTGTAGATGGTTATCTCCATCCAATACTTTAATATTAAACATTGAAATGAAATTTGAATCTACCTCTATACGTCGTACCACAAACTCAACATCCTCATTCTTAATCTTTTTTTCATTCCAGTCATAAAATATACGACATACTTTCTCTACCTCACGACAATTATTTGCAAAATAATCAGCTAGAAAACTAGATGAATTATAGGTAAATCCGTCTCCATAAAGACGAAAGCTACTGCCTGCCAGATAAATGCGATCGGCTCCCTCATGAAAAATTATCATACGTCATTTCATAACGTATCCATAATACCGACAGCGCAAAACAGGTAAAGCCGACTGCTAATCCGATAATACTAACAAGACTTTGTGTTTTATACTTTATCAGATTACGAAAGGCTACTTTCAGATAATGTTTTATCATGATATACTTTTTATTGATAGCTTGTGCTTACATACTAACTTCGGTCACCACCTGTCCATCAAACAGGTTTATGATACGGTCGGCATAACCGGCATCGTGTTGTGAGTGTGTCACCATGATGATGGTTGTTCCTTCTTTATTCAGTTCGCTCAATAGCCCCATCACTTCTTTACCGTTCTTTTGGAGTCGAGGTTACCGGTCGGCTCATCGGCGAGAATCAGTTTCGGGTTGGTCACTACGGCACGGGCAATGGCGACACGTTGTTGCTGACCACCGGAAAGTTGTTGCGGAAAGTGTTTACTACGATGAGTAATGGCCATTCTCTCCATAGCTGACTCTACCCTCTTTTTCCGTTCGGCAGCGGAAATACCCATATAAAGCAAAGGAAGTTCGATATTTTCGTATACGTTCAGTTCGTCAATCAGGTTGAAGCTTTGGAATACGAAGCCTATCACTTGCGAAGACTGGTACGTTGCGACTCGGTATACCGGGAGACTTCCGTTCCGTTCAGATAATACTCTCCTCCTGTCGGGTTATCAAGTAGCCCCAAAATGTTGAGCAATGTTGACTTTCCACAACCGGATGGTCCCATGATGGCTACAAATTCACCTTGTTTCACTTCGATACTGACGTTATTCAACGCCCAAGTTTCTACTTCTTCCGTTTTGAAAATCTTCTGTAAGTCAATGGTCTTAATCATAACTGTATTGTTTTTAGAATTATTAATTTTATTCGTTTTTGATTACTTCTGCGGGATTGAGACGTGCAATCCGCAGTATTTTAAAGATAATGGTAATTACTGTCAATAAGGTTACTCCCCAAAATATGCTTCCCCAATATAATATTCCATCATTAAAAAATACGGTGTACATTTGTTTCCACAGTTGCAATACCACGTAAATGAGCGGAAAGGTGATGGCGGCAGTCACCATCAGCAAAATCAGGTACAAACGTGCAAACAGCCAGATGATGGAACGTATTCCGGCTCCGTTCACTTTGCGAATGGCAACCTCTTTCTGGCGGCGTTCTGTATCGAGCGTAATGCTGGAATACACTCCCCAACAGGGTAATGATGATGCTTACAATTGCAAAAACGAGATGATATCTTTCAGAATATATTCCACTGCCTGCACTTCGTACAAATCATCCTGAAATGTACGTACTTGGGAAGAAAATATTCTCCGGCAGCACTTCACGACGGATGGTTTCCATCCATTTCATGACTTCTTTTTGCTGTTCAGGGTAACATTTCACATAGCAGTGACCTATGTATTCAGAAGAATCATAAAGTGTGAAATTATCCGCCATTATGGTTATGTACATCTGTTTGAAAGGGGGCACATACTCCACAAACGGTGAAATCACTGGTCTGGTCGTAAAAGTTCATTCCGATGATATCTTTCTTTTGTCTTTTCTGCCAGACTTCATCCATTACGAGATCCTTTTTTGTCCGGATCGTCCTGCCCTCCGTTATCGGAATATTCATAAAGGTGAAGAAATTCAATGGTACACACATTACATTAATATCAATCCAAGAGTTATCATTTCCTTTCTCCGTCATTAACAAGTTTCCGGATATTCCATGAGTATAAGATATATCAGATAACAAAATATCTTTCACACCGGCATGCTGCCTGAAACGTTCCACCATTTCCTGTTTTTCTTTATTCTCCAGAAATGGATAGTCCAGCGGAATACTAAGAATCGCTTCTTTATCTTCCCTGACTTAACGTATGAAATAAGGTTTCAGTCACCTTTCCTGATTGCAAAAACAGGCTGACAGTCAGCGTTACGAATATCCAGCAAATAAAGAACTGGACGCCGAGCATAAAGTTACGTCCCCACTGTTTCCCGCGACGTTTTTTGACCTCCATAGATACCTGTCTGTATGGAAGACCTGCGAATACGGACGGATACCAGCAGACAGACTGCCATGCAAAGCAATGCAAGAAAAACAATGTATTGCAGAATATGCTTTAATAGTGTTTCAGGAGGGAAAGTCATTGTGAGGCCTGGCAAAGAGAAATCCATTCTATCTCCAATTAGTTCGATACCCCATATCACCAAAAATGAGGATGCAAATACAATCATCAGTGACTGTGTTAATAACAGGCAGAACAGCCGTTTCCAATCAGAACCAAGCATTTTCATTATGGCGTATTCCTTAGTGCGATTCAGGAAAGAGCCGATGAGAAAATGAAAAAATTAATCAATCCAACCAACAATATCAATATGCCGACAATTCCGGTGACCCATCCCAGAATATAAATACCTTTCTCCTGCGACCGGTCTCTATATAACAGGCAACAACGGTATATGTCCGCCAGTTACCAACTACCATTTGCGGGTAAAGACTTTATTGTATAGGTATCGACTTCTATAATTTCAAGATCGTATGGCAATGATTTATCCGGAGACAGTTCAACCTGAAAAGAGCGTTCACGGGGACATGCCATACAAGAGATCGCTTCCACTTCACCCATAGCCCAAGTACGGAGTTCTTCGGATAATGCTACTTGTGTGCCGGAAAAATAGTCACCAGTCTGTTCATTATAGAGATTTAACTCGGCTATGCGGGAATAATTGTCAAAGCAATGATTGGTAGATTCTACAAAACGACTGCAATACATACATATACTAAAACACAGTAGTCCTACTGCCAATCCGATGGTGGAAATTATATTCTGTGCCTTGTACTTCCACAAGTTTCTAAATGCTACTTTGAAATAGTGTTTTATCATAATATCTTAGATTCATTCAGTTTTTATAATTTTAGCAGGATCAATATGCGCAATCTTGTTTATTTGCCAGAATAGAGTCCCTAAAGAAATACCACCAACCAATAACAAAGCTATCAAAAGATTCCTATACCTATAGGAGCTTTCACTACAAAATCCTTTGTGTATTCATATATCAGATACCAGGATAATGGAAGAGCTACTGCAAAAGCCCCACCTAATATGACAAGATACTTGCGTCCTAGTAAAAGATATAAATCTTTCAGTGATGCTCCATTCACTTTGCGAATTGCAACCTCATGGGAACGCTGCCTAATGTCAAATAATGAAATACCAAACAAGCCAAGACAAACTATTACAATAGCTATACAAGCGAAAAGAGCATAAACAGAAGCTATCTGGCGATCATTTTTATAAAGTTCAGCCACATCGTCCTTCAACAAAGAATATTTAAAATCCTCTGTACCATACACTTTCTTTTGAATGCTTTTCAAATAGTCAATAACTGCCTGTTCTTTGCCGGAGTGGCAATATATCTGATATAAATCACCGTCTAATTGACTACCAACCATAAAGACCATCGGATGGACACCTGTACTAATATGTCCGTCATAATAATCGTCTATTACAGCAACAATAGGTTGAGCCGGAAAATCCGGGACGTTTCTTTTCATCATTTCATCAACCAGCATAGCTCCCTCACATTGCGTATATCCTAAGGCTTTCAATGCCGCACGATTTACAACGGCCACTCTATTTCTTGAGTCTTCATCCATTTCCGGCAGACTTCCATCCACAAACGCAAGATTGAAAACTTTAAAGAAATCAGGAGTAACATAAGATTGCAACAACGCAACTGTTTCTCCTTTTACACTTTGAAAGTTTGTAGAATAATAGTCTCCCAAAATAGATGAATGTCCCGTCGTCCAATACTGAATATCCGGACAACTCTTCATGAGTTGGTCTATTTCAGTAATCCTCTCTTGCCGTTGTTTGATAGTCTCCATAGTGTAAACTGCGAAATCTCGTGATTCATATATCAAGTTTGCTTGAATTACAGACTCTACACGAAAACCAGGATCGGTATGTAACATAAAATTCAGTTGCTTGCTGAAATAGATTGATAATACCACTAACAGGAAAGTAATCATATATTGCAGAAAAAGAAAGATCATACGTGAACGAACCGAATGGTTATCTGTACCTACCTTCCGGATTGAAACAGCCAACAAAGAACGTTGGCACTGCACAAACGCATAAATAGATACTAACAGAGGCAAAAACAACAAAATAGAGAATGATAATATCCCATCAAATGCAGTATACATCAGCTGACTGCCAAACATAGATGATACAGGAATATTTGTCACCTCTACAATGAGCCAGGCTACTATCATGGAAGCAGCGATCAATAAAAAGTTTTCTATGAATATTTGCTTAAACAACGCTTTTCTATCAGCTCCAAAAACTTTCCGCAAGCTATACACCTTACCTCGTTTCACCATCAATACCAGATAAAGATTGATGAAATTCATCACACCTGCAAGTAATATCAACAGGCAAATTCCTCCTAAAATAAATAGTTGGGAACGGTTTCCGCTAACTAGCATATCTGGTCCGGATCGACCAATTAAAGCCCGATCCCAATACATATCACTTATAGGAACTAGAGAGAAAGTGTATTTCCGACTATCCCCGCTACGAGCATCCTGATTGATAAACCGGGGATAACTCCCGGCCTTATTGGCTTTCATTACTTCCGTTTCTGAAGTGAAACGGATAAAATCCAAAGGCATACGCTCCCATAATGATGATAGTTTTGAAGAGAGGACCAAGTCAAAATTAAACATCCGCTTATTAATTGGTTCCTCTAATATGCCTGTCACCCTAATCTCCTTTCCATTCGAATAAGTGAGAATCTTGCCAATAGGATTTTCTTTGCCGAAAAGTTTTTTAGCAAAACCCTCCATTAACAAAACTGACGCCGGATCTTCCAAGGACACTGAACCTTGTAACACACGGTAAGGGAAAAGTTCAAAATAAGCACTATCTGCTGCCATAGCTTGAACAGGAATACGATTTGACTGATAGGTCAAATAATCATTTTCGAGCAACACGATGCGTGAACGCGTCACTATGCCACTATTATCAATGTAAACACTATCCCGGCTCCCTATTTCAGCCACACTTAATACCCGATTTCCTTCAAACGTTGTCTGTACACCATACACTTGATTACGATCAATGCAATGTGTGTCTACTGTAAGCTCACGATGAATATAACGAAGCAAAATAATGCAACAAGCTAAACTAAAGGCTAACCCGAGCAAATTAATAATAGTATATGATTTTGTACGCAACAAAAAGCGTATCGCATAGTACAATGTTTTCATGTTTTATCTATTTGTTATTTTTCATTCATTTCAAGATCAATTCTTCCGCATCGCCAAAGGTATCATATCCGGTGGTAATAACCCAATCTCCCGGCTGTAAACCTTCTACTATTTCATATTGTTGCGGATTCTGTCGACCAATATTCAATGGCACGCGAACTGCTTTTGTCTTTGATGCATTTACTTTATAAATCCATTGTCCGCCTGTAAACTGATAGAAGTTGCCTCGCGGAATAATGAGCGCTTGCTCCGGCTGTCCCAATTCAATCTGTACCCGGAAGCTCTTGCCGACTCTTACATTATCGGGCATATCTCCGGTAAAAATAAGATCAATATCAAACATACGATCTTTCACTTCGGGAACCACTTTTGTTATTTTCAGCGGATATTTGTTTCCTTGATAGTTCACGGTAGCCGGTAGTCCGGTGGTGATCCGGTCGATATAATATTCGCTAAGTGAAGTATGGATTTTGTACTGATCGAGTACTTTTATTTCAGCAATGCTTTCACCGGAGGAAACCTGCTGCCCCGGAGTGACCTTTACGAAACTAAGCTGACCTTTCAGTGGAGCTGTGACCACCAAGCTATTCAGTCGTTCGCGAGTACGTTCGTACTTTTTCCGTTCCCGCTCCCGGTCGTTACGAATCAATTCCTTACGTATCATCGTGACAGCAGAATCATGTCGCAAGCTCTCTTGTTGCAGGGCTGCGTTTTTCTGTTTGTAACAATATTCATCTTCAGCTACCTGCAACTGCGCCTTACTCTTCACTCCCATCTGAAATTCTTCGCGGTCGAGAGCGATGCTTTTTTTCAGGCGTTCCAATTCGTAGCTATTTGTCAGGGCTTGCTGTTTCAAGTTCAGACTTTTTTGTTCCATTTCAATCTCCTGCTCCTGATAGGTAATCATTTGCTTTTCCCATTCGTCACGCTGGTCTTCGATGCTGCGGAGCAAATCGGGATTGGAAAGAATAAGAATGGTGTCTCCCTGCTGAAGCAAACTTCCCTCTTCACCGACAATCCTTTCCACGCTTCCAGTTTCACGAGTATTGATCTTGATGGTCAGTATAGGCTGAATGAGCCCTTCCACATCTACATATTCCATGAAATCAGACTCTTTCACTTCTGCAATCTGTATATTTTCGGCATCTATCCGTAGTTTTCTGGGACCTAAAGACAAAGTAATCACATAAATCAAAAAGGCGGCAAATAAAAGCCCTCCTATCAGATAGTATCTGTAACGAATGTACCACGGTTTCTTTTCTAATTTTATATCCATGAGATTATCTGGTGTTTTACAAGTTTCTATTAATTAGGGTTCCATCACTATTCTTTACTGACTTTTCGTTGTTCTCTATTCAATCAGAAGATGGTAGTCTTCTGTCAGTATCGTATTTCGCTCAAAATCATATAGTGTCATGCTACGGAGTGTATAATATAAACTCCAATAATTATATAAAGCCGAAATATAGTTACGGCGGGCACTATCTTTCTCTGAAATGGAAGCATTCAAGTCAAGAATGGTAGATTTACCTAATAGATAGAGTTTGCGGGCCACTTCACTTCTTCGTTGGGCTGTCTCATCCGTGCGGGCAGCGATCCGGACACGTTGCGTTTGCAGATTGAATTGTTTGACGAGTTTACGAACGTTCAGTTCAAAGTCCGTCCGGCTCTGTTCGACTTGTGTGTAAACCAGATCACGATTGGAACGGGCTACTCGCACCTGTCCTTTTCCACGTCCCCAGTCTAGGATAGGAAGAGAAATGCCGATACTTACGTATTGCTGGTCCAACAAATTTCGATAAGCGTCGGGCAGTTTGTCAGCAGTCTGCGTCAATCCGAAACGGAGATAGATATCTGCTTTCAGCCCGGCATTGGCGCGGGCTCTTGCCACAGCACTCTCACTTTCCAGTTTTCTTCGTTTCATCGTCTGTATATCCGGACTGTTTTCGTAAGCCAGTGCCAGTGCTTCATTCAGGTTCACACTGAAATCCGGAATTTGAGGACTGACAAGGACACGTAATTCCCGATCTTCGTGAATACCAAGATAGGAACGGAGTTCCTGCATACAATTATCCATTTCAATAAGGGCATTCATGCGGTTTGTCTCTTCCGTCAAACGGTTAAGTTCCAGTTGCAGCATTTCATTTTCTGTGATGGTACCTATGTTATAGCGGCCTTGCGCATAACGGTAAAGTGTATCGGCATTGGCGTAATTAAAGGAAGCAATATCGTAATCGCTCTGGGCGGTGGCCAAGGCAAAGAATTTATTAATCGCATTGGCTGATACGAGTTCAAGCGTCTCTACGTAGCTTTTCTTTGCCTCCTGATAGCGCACGGGCTCTATCCGTCTATCCCATTTCAAACTATTGTAGCCAAAAAGAGACTGGCGATAACCGATCATTATGGGGGAAGTCTGCCATGAGTATTTATGTTCGCTGAACAGATCCATGCGTTGAGCGGAGGTTTCGAGAAAGAAAGAGCCACCGGTCCAGGATAAGTTCTGTGAAAGATTCAGGGTTAAATCTGTATTCAATAGATTTTGTTCGACAAACTTTACCGAACCGTCTCCCATCGTTATCTTGTTAATGGCACGGTTCAGATTCGGATCGGATGTCAGGCTTAAAGACGGCAGATAATTGGCACGATAATATTTATAGTTCCAATACGCAGAACGGAAACTGTGGCGTGCCGTCTGTGCATCGGGAGATTCCATACGGGCAATCTCTATGACTTGCTTCAATGACAGCTCTGTGGTTTGATCTTGAGCAGTCAATAGTTCTGTCAACAATAGTCCGAGAGATATGAAGATTAATTTCAGATTCATTCGTTGGTTATATTTGTTATTTATCATTCAAAAGATGTGCCATTCAGATAAACAGTTATCATTCAATAATATAGTAATATTCCTTTCATTCATTCAGTGTGCATATACGCACAAAATTAGTGCGCAATCGCACACACAACACATGAGATTTATCCATATCTTTGCTCCCGGAGTTTAAATGGATAGAAGATATGGAAGAAGTCAACAAATTAGGAAAGATACTCATAGTAGATGATAACGAGGACGTGCTCTTTGCCCTCAACCTCCTACTGGAACCGTATACGGAGAAAATAAAGGTGGCTACTACCCCCGATCGGATCGAGCATTTCATGACCACCTTTCATCCCGATCTTATCTTATTGGACATGAATTTCAGCCGGGATGCCATCAGCGGACAAGAGGGATTTGAAAGTCTGAAGCAGATATTGCAGCTTGACCCACAAGCTATTGTTATTTTTATGACTGCCTATGCGGATACGGACAAGGCCGTCCGGGCCATCAAAGCCGGTGCTACCGATTTTATTCCCAAGCCTTGGGAAAAGGATAAATTGCTGGCTACGCTTACTTCGGGTATGCGACTGCGTCAGTCACAGCAGGAAGTCAACATGCTGAAAGAGCAAGTAGAAATTCTTAGCGGGCAAAATGCTTCGGAAAATGATATTATTGGAGAGTCACCGGCCATGCAGGAAGTGTTTGCCACGATAAATAAACTAAGTAATACGGATGCCAATATACTGATTCTCGGAGAAAACGGTACGGGAAAGGATGTGATTGCCCGACTATTATATCGTTGTTCTCCACGATACGGCAAACCTTTTGTCACGATTGACCTGGGAAGTATACCCGAACAATTGTTTGAGAGTGAACTGTTCGGTTTCGAAAAAGGCGCTTTCACCGATGCCAAGAAATCAAAAGCGGGACGAATGGAAGTGGCGACCAACGGGACTTTGTTTTTGGATGAAATAGGAAATCTGTCACTGCCTATGCAAGCAAAACTGCTGACTGCTATTGAAAAACGGCAGATCAGTCGTTTGGGAAGTACGCAAACCATTCCCATCGACGTCCGTTTAATATGTGCCACCAATGCTGATATCCGTCAGATGGTGGAAGACGGGAATTTCCGTCAGGACTTATTATATCGTATCAACACGATTGAAATACATATACCTCCACTCCGTGAACGCGGCAATGACATCATCCTGCTTGCCGAACACTTTCTGAACCATTATGCCCGCAAATATAAAAAAGAAATGCACGGACTGACACGGGAAGCCAAAAACAAACTGCTGAAATATGCATGGCCTGGAAATGTGAGAGAACTTCAACATACGATAGAACGTGCTGTAATCTTGGGAGACGGCTCCATGCTAAAACCTGAAAACTTCCTTTTTCATGCGACACCTAAACAGAAAAAGGACGAAGAAATGGTACTGAATCTCGAACAACTGGAACGGCAGGCCATTGAGAAAGCGCTCCGGATCAGCGACGGAAACATCTCCCGTGCTGCCGAATATTTAGGGATTACCCGTTTTGCATTGTATCGCAAACTTGAAAAATTAGGCTTATGAAACGATTTGAGTTCAAAGTAGCATTGCACATCTTAATTATTTTTCTGCTTTCTATCGGCAGTTGTCTGCTGTATCAAAGACAGTTATGGTTCAGCACTACCGTCTGTATTCTCTTTTTGATAGGTGCCGGTATGCATCTCTACCGAATACAGTTCAAGCAAATCACCTTGTTACGACGATTGACGGATGGACTTCGCTACAACGATATGACGCAGAATCTTCATCCGCCTTTCAAAAATAAGATGATGGATGAGTGGGCACAGGAGCTTTCTAATGCATTGAAGGACTTTCGGGGAAAGTTATTGGCAGAGGAAGTCAAGCATCAGTATTACGAGAGTTTATTAAATAAAGTAGATACTGTCGTACTCGTAACCGATGCTTCCGGGCACATTGAATGGATGAATCAGGCTGCAGTGGCCCATCTGGGGCAAATATCACAACTACCGGACGTACTTCAGGAGGCTTCTATCAGCAATGATATGTCCATGATCCGCATCGAGCAGAATGGTATCGTTCTGGAAATGGCTATTTCCTGCACCACATTTGCTACACAGGGGAAGAAACAGCGGTTAATCAGTCTGAAGAATATTCATTCTGTACTGGAACGTAATGAAATGGAGGCCTGGCAAAAGCTGATTCGTGTATTAACACACGAAATCATGAACTCCATCACTCCTATTATTTCTCTTTCGGAAACGTTAAGTGAAAGGGGAATCCCCGAATCACTCGGAGAAAAGGAGTATTCTGCTATGTTGCAAGCTATGCAGACTATTCACAGAAGAAGTAAGGGATTACTAGGATTTGTGGAGAATTACCGGCGACTGACACGAATTCCGATACCTGTCCGTACTAAAGTATCTGTTGCAGAATTGTTTATGGACTTAAAGAAATTATTCCCGGAAGAGTATATTCATTTCGAAATGCCTGCATCTGATTTATTTTTTATATGTAGACCGGGCACAGATAGAGCAAGTGCTTATCAACTTGTTAAAAAACGCCCGCGAAACATGCGAGCGAAAAATAGATAAAGAGATACAGATAAAGTTTTTCTCTAAAGACAACCCGACATTAACAATATCTGATAATGGCGAGGGAATTCTAACAGATGTTTTGGACAAGATTTTCGTTCCTTTCTTCACCACCAAAACATCCGGTTCGGGCATCGGTTGAGCCTAAAAATCAGAAATAGGGAAAGGAAGCTGTTTTATTCTTACTTTCCCTAAATGTGCAAACAGATCATGACTTTGCATGACGGAAGTATTAACGTAAAATCAGAAATAGGGGGCAAAGGAAGGTACAGTGTTTTATTCTTACTTTCCCTAAATGAGAACCACCGAACAAAATCAAATAGCCTCCCGAATCCTTTAATATTTCGATGATTTGAAACTAAAGTCTGGGTAGTAGAGGAATTTTCTTATCCTCTACTGACCCAGACTATTTCGAAGAGATCAGGGTGATTTAACTGTCCGATGATACTAACCGCCTCTTTGACCGCTTTATTAAAAAATACTCCCTATCTTTGTTGGAACTTCAAAAAAGCGATATGCTTCCGCTTGTTGAACACCTGGGGACAAATCTCATTCACCATTCTTTCATATCCTTTTTAAAAAGGCAATCTAACAAACAGTTTCTAGCATTATCCTTCTTTTTAATTTAGAGTAAAATCACCTGTTTCTTTTTATTTTGGCGTTATTTTCTTGTTTTCATAACAAACAAAATACTTAAACATGGAAAACTTTTCATTTTAAAATTCTTATTTATAAAACAGCAAACATCGAAAAGATAGTTCATACTCACAGATAATTTAATGTAACAAAATAACGAAAGATTTAAGTGAAGCAATAACTCTTCATTATTGTGATACTTGGAGAAAAGTAATTTACGATCATGAATACAATGGAGAATATTGCACTGATTTCAATGAAGCCTTAGCGAAGCATCAGGAGTTTATCATCACAACAGATACCTATAAGAGACTAAAACAAAAGAGAGATTCAATCGAGGCTATAATGCCACAACTAAATGATTATCCTTCCAGTTGTAAAGATGCTTATAATGAGTTAGTATCAATATATGCAGATACAGATGAATTATTCAGATTCGCAGATGAGCCTAGGGGCTCTTTATCTACATACTCAACAAAAACAACAGACCTTTATCAAAAGATAGAAAAGTCACTGAAAGAATTTAAAATAAAGCATATACAAAACAAATAATTTAAAAGAGTAGTATAGTTATTGTAGCAGCTTATTGAATTTAAGACTATCAAAAGACAAAATAATAATTTCACTTCAAGAGCAACTTCAGAAAGTACTGCTAGAAAATAGTGTTCAAAAGCTAGAAATTACTCTTTTGAATTATGAGTTAGAAAGGAATAGAACGAAGATCTCAAAATAGCGTTTTTGAACTAGCTTTGAAATAGTGACGGTATATGACAGCGATACCGTCACTATCGCAAGCATATACCGTCACTATCTTTACCGGATAGCGTCACCCTTTTACATGTTCAAATAATAATCCCGGGTTAGCGTCATATATTCCTCACTATATTGATGACGAGCCAGTTCTGTCAATAGTTCTTCTACAATGCACTCTTGATTGGAAAAAGAAAAAGTAATCAAAACACGTTTCGGAATACCGCCGGGTTTAGTGATTACATTCAGTTGACGGACTGCATATAATTTCTTTATAGAAGCTATCTTTTTTACCCGTTCAGCTACATCTGCCGGAATCACCACTGTAAAAAATCCGTTTTCTGTCAATAATCCGCTTACTCCTTCCAACAAATCTTCATAGCTCAAAGAATTATTGTGACGCGCCGCGGTTCTCTGACGATCCGGACATTCCAGCGAATCGACAAAATAAGGAGGATTAGAAACAATTACGTCGAATTTATCCGAAGACCTGTATTTCCTAAAATCAGCCTGCACCACCTCTACCCGCTCCTTCCAGGGCGAACGAATAACATTTTCCCTGGCTTGCCCGACAGCCGCTTCATCTATTTCCAACGCTACAATATTTGCATCCGGCAAACTGCGTTGCGCCAACATTAAAGCTACCAACCCTGTTCCCGTCCCAATGTCCAAAATCCGGTGCGCACTTTCAACGGAAGTCCAAGCTCCCAGAAGCACCCCATCCGTACCGACTTTCATGGCACATTTATCATGCCATACCGTAAATTGCTTAAATTGAAAATAAGGATTCGACATTTTATCCGTTTATCTTAAAGCCGTTTTATACTATTATTTTATTGCAAATCGCCAAAAATAAATAATAATTATGGAATACTCCCTTTACAAGCCGATATTTTGGCATTGTTTTTGTGTTTTTATTCTACGCAGTGCTTTATTATTAGAGGAGGAGATGCGTAAGAAGGCGGAGACCATCAAATGGAATGATGAGGTGAAGGCTACGTTCCTGAAAGAGGTGGATAAGTTGGAACGTACCCATCCTCAGTCTCCCGACTATAGCGTGCAGCTGAACTATCTGCAGACGAT
>VOFB01001154.1_pt1 | contig 14001 bp, 22 predicted proteins | sample 5384141 | NCBI WGS metagenome assembly VOFB01 (sample SAMN12384721, study PRJNA508395) | human gut metagenome | isolation source: healthy gut A | host: Homo sapiens | reverse complement strand
GCCCGGCTGAAAAAAGAGTGCTGTCTGTTATGATCAACATGGTCAAGCTTCCCACCAGCAAAAGCGAACTGTTCCTGCGGGTGGCAAAGGGCCACTTCGCCACCAGCCACAGCCACATCAACTACTACATCGACGTCACCACCCAGAAAGCCCGCCTCTCGGAGGCGAAGGCTGTCGCCAAGGAGCTGGTGGCTGCCTACCAGCACAGCCCCAGCACCGCGTAGAACGGCGCGTTCCACATCAGATACCGTGCGCCGTTTTCCAGCACGAGGGGCGCGGAGGAACCGGAGATCAGCTGCACCAGCTGCCGGGCAAAAAGCTGCATCAGCACCACCTCTGCCGCCATGATGACCACCGAGCACAGGTACATGGTGCGCATTCCCTTGCGCACCCGCTCCGGCTGGGCTGCACCCCGGTTCTGAGAGACAAAGGTGGAGCCGGCGTTTGCCATGGAGATCAGCGGCATACTGGTAAAGGAGAACAGCTTGCGCGCGGCGGTGTGCCCCGCAATGGTCAGCGTGCCCAGCCCGTTGATGCCGTATTGCAGCACCACCGACCCCGCCGACACGATGCTGCTCATCAGCCCCATGGAGATGCTCTGGCTGAACAGCTCCCAGTACAAATGCTGTCCCACCGCCCAGTGCTTGCGGGCGGGCAGCAGCAGCGGCACGCGGCGCATCACATACAGAATGCACAGCACCACCGAGATGCCCTGTGCAATGACGGTAGCCACCGCCGCGCCCTGCACGCCCATGCCAAGCCCGGCAATGAACCACAGGTCCAGCGCCACGTTCAGCCCGGAGCTGATAAGCAAAAACACCAGCGGCATCACGCTGTTGCCGATAGCGCGCAGCAGCCCGGCGCACAGGTTATAAAGGAACATCACTAAAACGCCCAAGTCGATGACGATGATGTACCGGTAGGCATCTTCTAAAATCTCTGCGGGAGTGTCCAGCAGCAGCAACAGCGGCCGCAGGCCGAAAAAGCCCGCCGTGGTAATGACAAAACTTGCGCAAAGCCCGATGACCAGCGCCCCGGCCACCGTCCTTTTGAGCAGATCCTCGTCCTGTGCCCCGTAGGAGCGTGCAGCCACGATGGAAAGCCCGTTGCCGATGCCGATGCCAAAGCCCACCAGCAGCTCGTAGATGGACCCGCAGGAGCCGATGGCGGCCAGTGCGGTATCGCCCAGCACGTTGCCCACGATCATGGTATCCACGGTATTATACAGCTGCTGGAATAAATTGGACACCAGAATGGGCAGCATGAACAGAAAAAGGTTCTTGAAAATAGGCCCGTGCAGCAGGTCTGCATTCCGGTTAAAGAGGTTTGTTTTCAGGGGTCGCGTCTGGGTCATAGGGTTCCTTTCTTCGCGCAAAAGGAGGCCGTTGCACAAAAACTGTGCAGTGGCCTCTTTTGCGGTAAAACGATTTAAAAAATTTATTTGTGTAGTTGCGAAACACCGTAGGTGTTTCGCAACTGCTTTTTTATAACTCCTGCTGCTCAAACCCGTTGACGGTCAGCACGGTCAGGGCGGTGAAACCGGCGGCCTTGATGGCGGCGGCGGCTTCGTCAAAGCCGAAGGTCAGCGCGGCGGTGTCGTGGGCGTCGGCGGTGATGAGCGCCCTGCCGCCCAGCTTGTTCCACTCGCCCAGCAGCCATGCGCCGGGGTAGAAGTCCTTGCGGTAGCCCCGGTATACGCCGCCGGTGTTCACTTCCAGAACGCAGTCGTTCTCCCGGGCGGCGTGCAGCGCCCCTGAGCGCTGCGGCCTTGTAGCGGGGGATTCCTCATCAAAGAAGCTGCCGTCCGCGTTCAGCTTTTTGATAAGGTCGATATGTCCCAGAATGTCCGGCTTTTTGGCGGCGATCTTCTCCACCTCGGCAAAATAGGCTTCCACCGCTGCCAGCGGGTCGCCGTCAAAATCGTTGTTGATGCAGTCCCGCAGATCCTCGGGGCGGAAATCGATCTCGTAGTATTTGCCGGTATTTTTGCCGTACAGGTGGTGTGCGCTGCCGATCCAGTAATCAAAGCCCTTGGGCGTGCCCTCGCTCAGCAAATCCCACTCGATGCCGCACAGGATGTCTACTTTGCCCCGGTACTCGCTTTTCAGCTTGGCGATGGTGGCGCGGTACTGCGCGGTGCGGCCGGGGGTCATGCAGTATTCGCGGTCGGGCTTTGTGTAGCTGTGGCCGCTGAACCCAAGGGTGGTCAGCCCCTGCGCACAGGCGGCACCCGCCATCTGCTGCAGGGTGTTCTTGCCGTCACACAGGGTAGAGTGGCAATGTACGCTGGATTTTCTGTAATCTGCCATAGGCTTCTCACTGCATCCTTTCCTGCTTGACCTTGTGGTCGATGACATGGCGCTTTTCCAGCTCCCGGGTCACATCCTCTACGGTAATGCCCGCGCTGACCATCAGCACCAGTACATGATAGGCAAGGTCGCTGATCTCGTAGACGGTCTCTTCCTTATCCTCTTTTTCGCCCGCAATGATGACCTCGGTGCACTCCTCGCCCACCTTTTTCAGGATCTTCTCCTTGCCTTTTTCAAACAGGTAGGTGGTGTAGCTGCCCTCCGTGGGGGTATCCTTGCGGCCCTTGATGAGGTTATACAGCCCCTGCCAGCTGAACTGCTTCAGCTCCGGGGAGACGTATACTTCGTTGAAAAAGCAGCTCTCTGCGCCGGTGTGGCAGGCGGGGCCGTCCTTCACCACCTCCACCACCAGGGCATCGGCGTCGCAGTCTGCGGTGATGGACACCACCCGCTGCACATTGCCGCTGGTCTCGCCCTTGCGCCAGATCTCCTGACGGCTGCGGCTCCAGAACACGGTGCGGCCCTCGGCAATGGTCAGCGCCAGCGTTTCGGCGTTCATGTAGGCAAGGGTGAGCACCTGCTTTGTGTAGTGATCCTGCACGATGGCGGGGATCAGGCCTTTTTCATCAAATTTCAGTTCCATGGCGGTTCTCCCTCCCCGGATGGGGATATTGTGTATTTTATCGTATTCAAGATAAAAATGCAAGGGTTTTATGCGTTTTTACAGCCGCATCTCCACGCCGCTTGCGTTCAGGTACTCCTTCAGTTCCCGGATGCCCAGCAGCTTCTGGTGGAAGATGCCCGCCGCCAGCCCGGCGTCGATGCCCTTGTGGTGGAACAGCTCCAGAAAATCCTCTTTTTTGCCCGCGCCGCCGCTGGCAATGATGGGCACGTTCACCCGGGCCGCAACTGCATCCAGCATTTCAAGGTCGAAGCCGCTGCGCACGCCGTCGGTGTCGATGCTGTTCAGGCAGATTTCGCCCGCGCCGTGGGCGGCGCACCAGCTGATCCAGTCCAGCGCATCCCGGCCGGTATCCTCGCGCCCGCCCTTGGCGAACACCCGGAACTGGCCGTTCACCCGTTTCACGTCTGCGGAAAGCACCACGCACTGGTCGCCGTAGCGCTGCGCGGCGGCGGGGATCAGCCCGGGGTCTTTCAGCGCGCCGGAGTTGACGCTTACCTTATCCGCGCCGCATTTCAGCACCCGGTCAAAATCCTCCAGTGTGTTGATGCCGCCGCCCACGGTCAGGGGGATAAAAATCTCTCCCGCCACCCGGGTCAGGATATCGGTAAAGAGGGCGCGTCCCTCAAAGCTGGCGGTGATATCGTAAAACACCAGCTCGTCCGCCCCGGCGGCGTTGTACAGCCGGGCCATCTCCACCGGGTCGGCCACGTCCCGGATGCCTTCAAAGTTCGTGCCCTTGACCACCCGGCCGTCGCGCACGTCCAGACAGGGGATGATGCGTTTGGTTATCATAAAGCTCCCTCTTTCTCAGTCCTGCACCAGCTGCACGCAGCGGGCAAGGTCCAGCGCGCCGGTGTACAGACTTTTGCCCAGAATTGCCGCTGCCGTGCCCATCTGCTGCAATTCCAGCAGTTCCGCCTCGGAGGAGATGCCGCCGCTGGCGGTAAAGGCCACCCCGGGCACTTGGGCCGCTAATTGCCGGTAAAGGCTCAGGTTTGTGCCCTGCATCGCGCCGTCACAGGCAATGTCGGTGTAGATGATGGCGGTGCAGCCGGCTTCTGCCAGCCGCTTGCAGAAGTCCACGCCCGGCTCGGCGCTGACCTCCTTCCAGCCATGGATGGCCACATAGCCGTCCTTTGCGTCCACGCCCACGGCAATTTTATCGCCGTATTTTTGCAGCATCCGGGCGGTAAAGGCAAAATCCGTCACCGCCACGCTGCCCAGGATGCAGCGCCCCACGCCGAGGGAAAGATATTTTTCAATGCGCTCCTCGGTGCGGATGCCGCCGCCCACCTCGATGTACAAGCCGCCCTGCTTTGCCAGCGCGGCAATGGTGTCGTAGTTGGAAAGGGTGCCGTTCTTGGCACCGTCCAAGTCCACTACATGAAGATTTTTTGCCCCGGCGGCCACAAAGCTGCGTGCCTGTGCGCAGGGGTCCTGCCCGTAAACGGTCATGCGGTCGTAATCGCCCTGTGTCAGGCGCACCACCTGCCCGCCGCGCAGGTCAATGGCTGGAAATAGCTGCATAGTTGTTTCTCCTTTAGCGTCCTCGCCCTCTCACAATTCGCTGAACGCCTTCAGAATTCTGAGACCGGTGTCGCCGCTCTTTTTCCGGGTGGAACTGGGTGCCGTACACCCGGCCCGCCCGCACCGCGCCGGTGACCGGGATGGAATAATCGCTGACGGCAAGGGTGCTTTCAGCGCAGTTTTTGCCGTAGTAGCTGTGGACGTAGTACACATACTCGCCCTCGCGGATGTAGCGGAACAGGGGGTCATCCTTTACGATGTGCAAAGCGTTCCAGCCCATCTGTGGTACTTTCAGACTTTTGTCCGCGAGGTCGGGCCCCAGCGGGCAGACCTCGCCTTTGATAAAGCCCAGCCCGGCGTGCTCGCCGTATTCGTAGCTTTTTTCAAACAGCAGCTGCATCCCAAGGCAGATGCCCAGCAGGGGCTTCTCTTCCGCCTGCTCCTTCAGCACCGGCACAAGGCCGGTGGCGGTAAGCTTTGCCATGGCATCCCCGAATGCGCCCACCCCCGGCAGGATAAGCCGGTCGGCGGCGCGGATGGCAGCGGCGTCGGCGGTGACCACCGCCTGCAGCCCCAGCTGCTGCAAGCTGGAACGCAGGCTGAACAGATTGCCCACGCCATAATCAACCATTGCGATCATACCAGCAGTCCTTTCGTGGAGGGGATCTCATCCCGGTGGGCAGCGTCGATGCGGACGGCCTCGGCCAGCGCGCGGCCCGCCCCCTTGAAGCAGGCTTCCAGAATGTGGTGGGTATTTTCGCCCGCAAATTGTACAAAGTGGACGGTGGCGGGCACGCTGCGGGCAAAGCCCAGCCAGAATTCCTTGGCGCACTCCACGTCAAAATCGCCCACCTTTTCGGTGTTGCAGTGGATGTCCCAGTTCAGGGTGCAGCGCCCGGAAAGATCTACCGCGCACAGCACCAGTGCCTCGTCCATGGGCAGGTGGAAAGCTGCCGTAGCGCTGGATGCCGCGCATATCGCCCAGCGCCCGGGCAAACGCCTGCCCCAGCGCGATGCCCACATCCTCGGTGGTGTGGTGGTAGTCCACCTGCACATCGCCGTGGCAGGTGAGTACCAGATCGAACCGGCCATGGCGGGCGAACAGCTCCAGCATGTGGTTCAGGAAGCCGCACCCGGTGTCTACCTCGTAGCGGCCGGAGCCGTCCAGATCCAGGGTCAGCTCGATTTGGGTCTCGTTGGTGTTGCGTTCCAGCGTTACCATGCGCTCTGCCATTGTCACACCTCCAGTATTTTGTCCACAGCGTCCATCAGCGCCTGCATCTGCTCCGGCGTGCCGATGGTGATACGCAGCCAGTTTTCAATGCGCGGCGCATCGAAATGCCGCACCAGAATGCCTTTTTTCTTTAACTCTTTGTATAGCACGCCGCCGTTTATCCGATTTGTGCTGGCGAATACAAAGTTTGCGCGGCTGTCCAGTACGGTAAAGCCCCGATCAGTCAGCTGCTGCATCGTCCATGCGCGGGTGTCCATAATGGCGGCGCGGGTCTTTTCAAAGTAGGCAGTATCTTCCAGCGCAGCCTGCCCGGCCTTCAGGGTCAGGCGGTTGATGTTGTAGGGGTTCAGGCTGAACTTGACCCGGTTCAAATCGGCGATCAGCGCCGCATTGCCCATGGCAAGCCCCAGCCGCGCACCCGCCAGCTGCCGGGATTTCGAGAAGGTCTGCACCACCAGCAGGTTTTCGTATTGGTCGATGAGGGGCACACAGCTCTCGCCGCCAAAGTCCACATAGGCTTCGTCCACAATGACCACGCTGTCCGGGTTCGATCGCAAAATGCCCTCGATGGCCTCCCGGGGCAGGCACAGCCCGGTGGGGGCGTTGGGGTTTGCAATGACGATGGTCTCGTGCAGGCCGTGGTAATCGGCGGGGTCAAGGGTGAAGTCCTCTTTTAAGGGGATGATATGGGTGGGGATGTGGAGCAGCCCGCACCAGACGCCGTAGCAGCCGTAGGTGATATCGGCATAGGCCAGCGGGTGGCTCTCGTCACAGAAAGCCCGCAGCGCAAAGAACAGGTTCTCGTCGCTGCCGTTGCCGGGCATGACCTGGGAAGGCTGCAAGCCGAAATGCGCCGCCGCCGTGCGCAGCAGCTGGGCACAGGCGGGGTCGGAGTAAAGGCGCAGCTTTTCCACCTCGGCTTCGCTCACGGCTGCCACCACCCGGGGAGACGGCAGATAGGGGCTTTCGTTGGTGTTCAGTTTGATGTACTGCTGATCCTGCGGCTGCTCGCCGGGCGTATAGGGGGTGACAGCGGACAGGGTGGGGGAAAGAAAACGGCTCATAATGGTTTCCTCTTACTTCTCATACCGGATGGTCACGCTGCGGGCGTGGGCGTGCAGACCCCTCGCGCTCGGCAAAGTCTGCAATGCGGGGCGCAACGGCTTCCAGCGCGTCCCGGGTGTAGTAGATGAAGCTGGACTTCTTGACGAAATCGTCCACGCCCAGCGGGCTGGAAAAGCGTGCGGTGCCGCTGGTGGGCAGGGTGTGGTTGGGGCCCGCAAAGTAATCGCCCAGCGCCTCCGGCACGTTGCGGCCAAGGAAGATGCTGCCCGCGTTGCGGATCTCGTTCAGCACCCCGAAGGGGTCCTCCACGCAGACCTCCAAGTGCTCCGGCGCGATGATGTTGCAGGCCTCAATGGCCTTGTGCAGGTCGGTGCAGAGGATGATCTTGCCGTTGTCGTCCACGCTGGCACGGGCAATGGCGGCGCGGGGCAGCTGCGGGATCTGTACTTCCAGTTCTGCCTGTACCGCCTTGGCAAGGGCTGCGCTGTCGGTGACAAGCACCGGGCTTGCCAGCTTATCGTGCTCGGCCTGACTTAACAGGTCTGCCGCTACCCACGCGGGGTTGCAGCTGCCGTCTGCCAGCACCAGAATTTCGCTGGGGCCAGCGATCATATCAATGCCAACCTTGCCGAACACTTTGCGCTTGGCGGTGGCAACGTAGATGTTGCCGGGGCCGACGATCTTATCCACCGCCGGGATGCTCTGGGTGCCGTAGGCCAGCGCTGCCACGGCCTGTGCGCCGCCGGTCTTGAAAATTTTGGTCACCCCGGCGGTGGCGGCAGCGGCCAGAATGACCGGGTTCACCTTGCCGTCCTTCCCGGCGGGGGTGGTCATGACGATCTCGGCCACGCCCGCCACCTTGGCGGGAATGACGTCCATGAGCACGGTGGAAGGGTACGCCGCCGTGCCGCCGGGCACATACACACCGGCTTTTTCAATGGGGGTGTATTTCTGCCCCAGTACGATGCCGGGGCGGTCATTCATCACAAAATTCTTGTGTACCTGCTGGCGGTGGAACTGCTCGATGTTCTCCGCCGCCTGCCGCAGGGTCTCGAGAAAATAGGGGTCCATGCCCGCAAAGGCTTCGTCAATCTCGGCCTGCGTCACCTGTAAATTTTCGATTGTTGCGCCGTCAAATTTCAGGGCGTAGTCCTTCAGGGCGTCGTCGCCCCGGGCGCGCACGTCCGCAATGATGGCGTCCACCACGTCCTCCACGTTCTTTTCGGCGCGGATGTCCCGGTTCAGAATTTCCTCCGGTTTCAGCTCGTCAAAATTATACAGCTTGATCATTTCTCTTCCTCCTGCTTGTGCAAGGTGTCGCGCAGCTTTTCCAGCATGGTGTCCATCTGCCGGTGCTTGAACTGGTAGCTGGCCTTGTTGGCGATGAACCGCGCCGAGATGGGCATGAACTCGGTAACCACCTGCAGGCCGTTCTCCCGCAGGGTGGTGCCGGTCTCCACGATGTCCACAATGACATCCGAAAGCCCAAGGATGGGTGCCAGCTCGATGGAGCCGTTCAGCTTGATGATGTCGATGTCCCGCCCCATGGAGGCGTAGTAGCGCTTTGCAATGTTGACGAACTTGGTGGCCACCCGCACCGGGCGGCTGGGGTCGTCCCGGTAGCCCGCCGGGGCGGCTACGCACATCCGGCAGCGGCCAAGGCCGGTGTCCAGCAGCTCGTACACATCGGCACCGGATTCGGTCAGGATATCCTTGCCCACGATGCCCATGTCCGCCGCGCCGTGCTCTACGTAGATGGCCACGTCGCTGGGCTTGACCAGAAAATACCGGATGCCCGCTGCCGGGTTCTCCACCACCAGCTTGCGGGTGGCGTTGTAGTCCTCCGGGCAGCCGTAGCCGATGCCCGCCAGCAGATTGTAGACCTTGTCGCCCAGCCGGCCCTTGGGCAGCGCCACGTTCAGCATCACCTTGCCGGTGTCCTGATGCTGTACCGGCGGCATCGCGTTCAGCCGGTCCAGCTCGTCCAGATACACCGCAAAGCCGATGGCGCCCGCCCCGGGGGGTGAACTTTTGCAGCAGCAGGTCATACCGTCCGCCCTTCAGCAGCGGGCGGGGCAGGGCTTTGAGATAGCCCTGAAACACAAGGCCGTTGTAGTATTCCATCTCACCGGCTAAGGTCAGGTCTAACCGGATGCTGCCGCCTGCCTGTCCCAGCGTGGGCGCTAGGGCGGTCAGCTCTGCCACAGCGGCGGTCATAGCGGGGTTGCGGCAGAGCGCTGCCGCCTTGGAAAGGGTGGCAGCGTAGCTGCCGGAAAGCTCCAGCACCCCGCACAAGGCGTCTGCCGCCGTTTCGGAAAGCCCCGCAGAAAGCGCGGCGGCGCGCAGTTCGTGGGCGTTTTTCTGCCGCAGCTTTTCCAGCAGCTGCGCCCGGGCGGCCTCCGGCACGCCCAGCGCATCGAACAGGCCAAACAGGTAGCCCATGTGGCTGACTTCCAGCACCCACTCTGCGCCCAGCGCCGCCAGCGACTGCGCCGCCAAACACACCGCCTGCTGCACCTCGGCTTCGCCCACAGCGCCCAGCAGCTCCAGACCCATCTGGGAGATCTCTTTAAAGGTGTGGCTTTCGGCGGAGGGGCGGTAGACGTTCTCGTGGTAGTAGTACCGCAGCGTCTCGCCCGGTGCGGGCTGCGCCGTCTTGGCGATGGACAGGGTCACGTCCGGCTTGAGCGCCAGCAGACGACCATCCAAATCGGTAAAGGTGATGACCTGCTCCGACGAATGTTGATGACGCGGGCATGAATGCCCTCAGCGGCCAGCTGCTCCGCAGCCATGCGGGCTTGTTGACCATCAGGCCAGTGGCGATGATGGCAATGTCGCTGCCCTCGGTGATCTGCTCGCCCTTGCCGATCTCAAAGTGATAGTTTTCGGCGTCGTGGAACACCGGAACGGCCAGACGGCCAAAGCGCAGATAGACGGGGCCTTCCATGGCGTAGGCGGCGCGCACAGCGGCGCGTGCCTCGATATCATCGGCGGGGCAGATGACGGTCATGCCGGGGATGCTGCGCATGAGGGCAAAGTCCTCGCAGCACTGATGGGATGCGCCGTCCCCACCGAGATGCCGCCGTGGGTGGCGCCGATCTTCACGTTCAGATGGGGGTAGCCCACAGAGTTGCGCACCTGCTCGAAGGCGCGGCCGGCTGCAAACATGGCAAAGCTGGAAACAAAGGGCACATAGCCCATAGCGGACAGGCCGGCGGCCACGCCTACCATGTTGCCCTCGGCGATGCCGCAGTCAAAGTGGCGATCCGGATATGCCTTGCTGGAACATACCGGTCTTGGTAGCGGCGGCCAGGTCAGCGTCCAGCACCACCAGATCATCGTGGCCTTCCGCAGCCAGTTCCTTCAGGGTGTTGCCGTAGCTGTCGCGGGTCGCGATCTTTTTCACGTCTGCCATCTCACTTCTCCTCCTGTTCCAGCGCGGCATAGGCGGCGTTCAGCTCGTCCATAGCCACCTGATACTCTTCGTCGTTGGGGCCCTTGCCGTGCCATGCAACGGAATTGGTCATATAGGAAACGCCGGTGCCCTTGACCGTATCCAGAATGATGCAGGTGGGCTTTTCGGTCTCGGCGTGGAAAGCCTGCACGGCGCTCTCGATCTGGTCGAAGTCGTGGCCGTTGATGGTGACCACATTGAAGTTGAAAGCGCGCAGCTTATCTTCCAGCGGGGCGCTGTTCATGACCGTCTCGGTGGTGCCGTCGATCTGCAGATGGTTGCGGTCCAGCATCACGCACAGGTTAGAAAGGCCGTAGTGGGCGGCAAACATAAAGGCCTCCCAGCATTCGCCCTCTTCCACCTCGCCATCGCCCAGAATGGCGTAAACGTTCACGGCAGAGCCGGCGTGCTTTGCGCCCAGCGCCATACCGGCGGCGGCGCTGATGCCCTGACCCAGACTGCCGGTGGACATATCCACGCCGGGCACGCTGTTCATGTTGGGGTGGCCCTGCAGGTAGGCTGCCGATCTTGCGCAGGGTCTTGAGCTCCTCCACCGGGAAGAAGCCGCGCTCAGCCAGCGCGGCGTACAGTGCCGGAGCCGCATGACCCTTGGAGAGCACCAGACGGTCGCGGTCGGCCATCCTGGGCTGGGCAGGGTCGATGTTCATTCCTTCGAAAGTACAGATAAGACAGCACGTCTGCGATGCTCAGACTGCCGCCCGGATGACCGCACTTTGCACTGTGCGTGCCCTCGATCACGCCCATGCGGATGTGGCAGGCGTGTTTGCAGGGTAAGCTTTTCTGCATTTGTCATCTTTGGTCCTCCCGTATGAACCTCAGAATTCATGCGCTCAAAAAAGCCTCTCGTCAGCGCCCCGGCGTCAAGATTGCCGCAGCGCGCTTTTTTTCAATTTTATATTATCCATTCTGCGCAAAAAGGTCAAGCTTCTTCCAGCAAAATGTACAGCCCCGGGGAAATTTTTTTGCGAATAGACCGATTTTTGTCTATTTTGCAGACGTTCCGCCCCGCTTGACAGGGGCAAACTGGTTTGTTATACTTTTGACCATCGTTCCGGCAGGAAGCCGGACACGGGCGGGCCGCAGCCTGCCGCTTATCCCAGCAAGCAATATTTTTTTGAAACAGACGCCACGAAGGGGTCTGCCTTTGGCATGAAATGCCGGGGCAGGCTCCTTTTTATTTTGCGGCTGAAAATGGAGGAATCCTTATGAAAACCAAAAACGCTTCGCCTGTGCGGCAGCTGGTGCCGGCCGCCCTGTTTTTAGCGCTGGCCTTTGTGCTGCCCATGATCACCGGTCATGTGCCCCAGGTAGGCAATATGCTCTGCCCCATGCATTTCCCGGTGCTGCTGTGCGGCTTTGTGCTGGGCGGCCCGTGGGGCCTTGCTGTGGGCTTTGTGGCCCCGCTGCTCCGCTCAGTGCTGTTCGGCATGCCCCCCATGTTCCCGGTGGCCATCTCCATGGCCTTTGAGCTGGCCACCTACGGGCTTGTGTCCGGCTGCTGTCTGGCGCAGAGTGAAGCACACCCTGCCCGTGATGTATATCGCTCTCTCGTCACCGCCATGGTGGCGGGGCGTCTGGTGTGGGGTGCTGTGCGCTTCGTGCTGGCCGGGCCTGACCGCCGTGCCGGGCATCCTGGCCCAGCTGGTGCTGATCCCCTGATCCTCACGGCCCTGGAAAAGGCAGGGTTTATGGACTAAGGCCTTTTCGGGAAAGCGCATCAGCGATAATTTCTGTCGTAATACATATAGGTCATCGCACTGTTCGCAAGTGCCGATACCCGGCTATTATATGCGGTCAGTTCGGTATTTGTCCTCACAGCGTCCAGCTGCCCATAGATCCTCTGGTTTCCCTGCTCAATGCGGTTCAGGGTATGATTGCTCTGGTTCAGGCATTCATAAAGGCCCTGATTGACCTGCTGCAGCTTTCGCAGTTCTCGTACTGCCTGCTGTAAATTTGTAAGGACAGCGTGCCTCCACGAATCCTCATCAAACCGGTCATAGCAGCCTTTCTTTCCTTCCAGTGTGTTCGTAATGCCCGTTGAGAGATAGTGGTGGAAACACGCCATGGGGATCAGGCTTCTGTAGGCTTCGTGGATCGTTCCGCGGGAATACAGTTGCCCGGGCCTGCTCCAGTTTTGCCTGCTGCTGCAGCAGCAGTTCCTTTTCACTCTGGAGCTGTTTCCTGTAAGCACGTTCTTTTTCTACTCTCTTTTTGTCTGCAGCCACGGCACTATCATACTTTGCCCATTTTTCGTTGCGTATTTCCCTATCCGCAGCACGCTGGTAGATGTTTCCCCAGACCGTTCCGAACACACCGAGAGCGATCGCAATAACAATGCCCAACGAGATGCTTCGAACAACACCAGAGATGGGGATCCCCAGAAGAAAAACCATATACCAGCCGCCGTTTTGAACGAACGGATTTCCGCCGTCTGTTGGTTCTGGAGGATCGACTTCCCTTGGGTGTACAAGCCGCTGCATCTGGTAGTCCAGATTGGCGATCAACCGCTGTGTCGTATAGAGTTCCCTTTCTACATCGCAGATTTTTCCGACATAATCGGTCAGAGCCTGATTATAATATCCCATTGATCTTTCCTCCAAATCAGCTGTAGATCATCCATGCACTCATTGCAAGATATGCCACTCCGCATAGGATCCCGACAAGGATCGGATACGCCGCCGCTACCATGTATGCATCCACAGCAATGATCAGACAGCCGATCGGCGGACAAATGCATGCGATCACAAAACCCGCTATCAACATCGTTAAATACATTTTTCCATCCTCCCTTTAAAAGCAACAGCCGCCTGCCCTCTTTTTTTGAAGAAAGCAGACGGCTGTTGCTTTATTTCATCTGTACCATTGCTCAGAATCCATCTGTCAACCGAATTGCCAGCAAAAACAGCCACTTAACGATGGTTACGCAGATAGTTGCATAGCCCACAACCACCGACAGGAGTGCTTTTTTCACCTGCCCGCCGTCCGAATTCAGCGACTGCAGTGTTTCTGCCGAAAGGAATCGGCACATCCATCCCCGGCCATTGCTGATATCCCGCCAGGAAAACCATGCGCCGATCAGCAGAATCACGATCAATACCACCAACTGATCCATTTTCTATTCCTCCGTTTTCTGGATTCATTCCAGTGCAGCCTTCCCCAAAGCAAGCCGCACTTTGCAGCTTTTAAAGAGCAGATCCGGTGAGTTCATTGTTCCACACTGATCCTGATGGCCGATCTGCTCCTTTACTACAGGTCCATCACTTTCTTAGCGTTCTTCAAACCAGATGCAGCCGTTCCGATCTTCCGGGCGGTTGTAGCCGTGGGTCCAGCCTTTCTGGCAGCGGCAGTAAACCCTATCCCCGTTCCAGTCACTCCGGTCAGCATAGATACACTCCATGCAGTTTCCACAGAAGCAGCCCTCCGGCAGCACGATCATGCGCTTGTTCCGGGTATCAACTTTTTCCATCGTCAATTCCTCCCTGATATAAGATTGGCTCTTTTTCTATTTTGATTTTCCCATGATCGTTCGATGCCCGATAGACCACCATTTCCCGCTCAGGCATTTTAACGACCGGAAAATACAAACAAGTTATTTCTTCTGGCATTGCTTCCAATCAGCGCAGTTTCCACGGAGTCCTGCACCACGCCGATGATAAAGCCAACGCCGACCATCTGCATGGCAATATCGTTGGAGATGCCAAACAGG
>VOFB01000994.1_pt1 | contig 14001 bp, 9 predicted proteins | sample 5384141 | NCBI WGS metagenome assembly VOFB01 (sample SAMN12384721, study PRJNA508395) | human gut metagenome | isolation source: healthy gut A | host: Homo sapiens | reverse complement strand
CTTTGTTGTTCTCGTCTAAAAGTCGGTTCTTTTTGCCTTCAGTGGCAGTGTGTATATAAAAGTACATTCTGCCGTCCTTTTCTTCATATCCGAAGTTGAACGGCAGTACATAAGGATACTCCTCGCCCGTAAAAGCAATGCGTATTACTTTTGAACGATCGATAATATCCATTATCTCATTCTTGTCGGTTATTTCACGGTCTTTTCTTCTCATTTGTAAACCTCCGCTTTTAATAAAACAATTATACGACAAGAAAAGAAACGTGTCAACCGCTATATAAGCACGGGCTGAAGCTGTTTATTTTCCAGTGCCGCACCTGCCGCCTGCGGTATCAGCGAAAAATCCGCCACCAGTGAGCAAGGCTTCTTCAGCGGATCGTCCTGTCCGAGCGGAACGAAGTAATAGTTCCTGCAGTTCATAAGAAATCCGATATTCTTAAGCGACCCTGCAAGCGCATCATTTGTCGCACAGGCGATAAGCACAGGTCTTGCTCCTCTGAGGTGGCTTTTTACCGCCATAGTGACAGGAGTATCGGTTATACTTCTTGCGAGCTTTGCCATCGTGTTTCCTGTACACGGAGCGACAATCATTATATCCGTCAGCCTTTTAGGCCCTATCGGCTCTGCATCCGCAACAGACATTATGACACGCTTTCCGCAGATATTCTCCGCCCTTTTTATATGATCCTGCGCAGTGCCGAAACGGGTATCGACAGTTCCTGCACTCAGCGACATTACCGGAAGAATATCACAGCCTGCGTCACGCAATGCCTCCATCGCCGAAAATGCCTTAGAGAATGTGCAGAACGAACCCGTCATACAGAATCCGACCTTTACTCCGCAAAGTAAACTGTCAAGCTCACGGCTCACGGTTACCGCCCCTTTCTTTATCGCAGTTGCTTATCTTGTCAATATAAGTTTCAAGTATTTCCTCCACGCAGTCGGCTATTATCTCTCCTGCGGTCACAGGCGCTGTCCGTGACGGCAGACCGCCTGCCCTTATTATCCTTGCCTTGCCGTCATAGTTTTTCATTGCCGTCTTATCAATGCCCCACTCTGACGCCAGCTCGATATAAACGGCTTCGCTGTCAAATGCCGAAAGCTCGCTTTCGCCTATCACGGCGCACGGCACTGTATTATATATCAGCGTTACCTCAGGCAGCGTGTTGCACAGTGCGTCAAAGCCGACGGCGTGACAGCCCGACATTCTGGCTTTTGCACGTTTTTCACGGCTTCTTGCCGCTACTGTAACCTCACAGCCCATCGCCGTAAGATACAGCGCAAGCTGTGAGGCGATTCTGCCAAAGCCCAGTATAAGCACCTTCTGACCGAGCATCTGTACAGGCGTTGCGTTTATCCCGACAGCGAGCGCACCCTCAGCCGACGGCACCGCATTTCTCAGCATCACTGCCTCGTCGGCATAATGATCCTCGCAGAAAAACTCGTTTTTTGCACAGAAATTTTTCACCGCAGGAGTTATCATACCGCCGATAACTATGCCGTGCGGCTTTAGCAATGCCGTCAGCAGTGAAAGCGGTATCGGCTCATCGCAAAGCGGAGCGTTTATGTTTATGCCGTCACGGCTTGCAGGGATACCAAGCACGGCGGCATCGCACTTCCCGTCGGGAAGCATATCACGATCGCTTTGCCCGTAGGTATACACCTCGTGCTTTCTGCTCAGCCTGTCGGCTGTGTAACGTAAGCGGACATCTCCGCCGAGTATAATAAGTTTCATATTCGTTTACCACGCTTTCTCAGGAATTTATATCTGCGCCGTATGACGTATGTATGCTTTATGAATATCGTGTATAACCTTTTGAAAACACCGATAAATCACCTTAAAACGCATATTACGCTGTTATCCGCTACATTTTTGCTATCATATTGTATGATTTTGTTCTGTTTTTTGTGAAGAAAAGCGAAAAGACAATAAAAGCCCTTGTTTTTTCCAAATGTATATGGTATTATATGCAATAGAGGGAAACAAACCCCGCACACTTGTTGCCGACAGGCAGCAAATACAGAAAGGATCTAAGTGAAATGGCTACTAAGAAGACAAATACGACAGGAACTAAGACTCCCGTAGCTGAAGCTGTAAAGACTGAAGCTGTAAAGGCTGCCGCTGAGGTAAAGGCAGATGCCGTAAAGGCTGTAAAGACAGTTGAGAAGGTTGCTGAAAAGGCAGTTGAAAAGGTCGCTGAAAAGACAGTTGAAAAGGTCGCTGAAAAGGCACCTGCAAAGAAGCCTGCCGCTAAGAAGGCCGCTCCCGCTGCTAAGAAGCCTGCCGCTAAGAAGGCTGCTCCCGCTAAGCCCGCTAAGAAGGAAGCTAAGAAAGCTGCTCCCGCAGAACCCGACAAGTTCGCTCTTGCAGATATGGTAAGAGAAAAGTTTGCAAAGAAGGACGTTTCAAAGGTAAACGAAAAGATTGCTATAGAGATCAAGGCTTACGGCGAGAAGGAATTTTACATTTATATTCTTATCGATGACGGTAAGGTAACAGTAGAGCCCTGGGGCTACATCGACAACGATGTACATATAGATATGCCCATCGCTGACGTTATTGCTGTTGTAAACGGCAAGTACGATTTCGTTGCAAAGGCTATAAGCGGCGACTTCTACGCTATCGGTTGCTTTACAAAGCTGCTCAAGGCTTACGAAGCACTTATCAAGTAATTTTACAAAACAGAATATAAGCGTTGACGCTTAAAATAATAATTGCAGGCGTAATTCCCATTGCGTCTGCAAATTATATTATATGTGGATATGAAGAAAAAACGGTAGGGAATACATCAGAATAAGGACAGGTACCAATAATGGAAAAAGTTAAAAAGGCAGTAATACTCGCCGCAGGCTTCGGAACACGAGTTCTCCCCGCAAGCAAGGCTATTCCGAAGGAAATGCTGAATATTGTCGACAAGCCCGCTATACAGTATATCGTTGAGGAAGTCATAAACTCAGGCATAACCGAGATACTGATAGTTCTGTCGAGAGGCAAGCAGGAGGTCGAGGATCACTTTGACCGCAAGCCCGATCTTGAGGCTCAGCTCCTTGCAGGCGGAAAGACAGAATTCTACAAGGTAGTATGCGACATTGCCGAAATGGGCAAGAACATCACATACGTCCGCCAGCAGATGCAGAACGGCACAGGCGGCGCTGTTATGTATGCAAAGCAGTTTGTCGGAAACGATCCCTTCGTAGTTATCTACGGCGATGATGTTATAATCGGTGACGATCCCTGCACGGCACAGTGCTGCAGAGCGTACGAGAAGTACGGCAAGGCTGTCGTAAGTATGAAGGAAGTTCCGTTTGAGCTTGTGCTGAAATACTGCACGCTTGACGTAAAACCGCTTGAAGACAACCTCTACAGCATTTCGGATATGATTGAAAAGCCCAAGCCCGAGGAAGTAATCTCAAACTTCGCCATACTCGGCAGATGCGTTCTTCCTGCTAAGATATTCGATATTCTTGCAACCCTCCCGACAGGCGCAGGCGGCGAATATCAGCTTACCGACGCTATGAAACAGCTTGCAAAGAGTGAGGGTATGGTGGGCGTTGACTTCACCGGCACACGTTATGATATGGGCAACAAGCTCGGCATAATGAAGGCCTGTGTTGAGGTTGCACTGAATCACCCCGAGATAGGCGAGGATTTCAGAGCATATCTTAAGACGCTCGATATATAAATATAACAACAAAAGCGGAACGTGAAACCCACGCTCCGCTTCTTTTTATCATTATGTTGTTTTCTTTTTAAACCCGTATCCGCTCATATAATCTATCATCCCATACTCGTCAATAAGATTGGCAACAGCAGGTATAAACTCATTCTCCCACTTGTATTTATCGGGATAGAGCGACCTTGCCACCGCCATATAGGATTTAAGCGTATTGTCAGGCTCAAAGCCAAGCCCATCCGAGCTTTTCGGCGCATTCGGGAACGGATTCTCATATAATCTCGTATAATGAGCGCACACGTTTCTGAGATCCGACAGGCACAGCATTCTGTCCTCTACCGTTCTGTAGTTAAGATCAAAATGCTGTGAAACCATATCCTTCTTATCCGCCGATTTCATATCTATCAGAAAATATGTCAGCGTTCCGAAGCTGAACAGCTCTACAGCCGCCCACACCGGCATTATACCTCCGTACTTTCTCTTGTGGTGCTTTACGAATTCCTCGTTCTCGTTTGCCTCGATAAGCCGCTCTATCTTCGACAAAAACGCCTGATGGTTATGATGCGGATCGAATCCGGACGCATTGAGATAGCCCAGCGCCCCGTACTTCATAGCGTGATAATTTGAGATTATCGCCCTCATTGAGATCTCGATTTCCTCAAGATAGGTCATCAGCATACGGCGCAGTACCCTGTCAAAATCATAGACCTTCATTATCTGCTCAAAGGTCGTACCGTCCCTGTACTTGCCCTTTCGCTCCAGAAACGGCGCAAAGTAATAGGCAAGCCGGTAATAGTTGATATTTGTAAGGCACTTTCTTGCATACTCCTCATCATCTATTATACAGCCTCTCTGCCTCAGTATCTCGATCTGCTGTTTTATGGTAGCAGGCGTTTTGTTGAACTGCATTATTTGTTTTCCTCCGGTTTTTCAAGATCAATGAAACGTCCGAGCGTAAACGAGTATATTATCATCTGCTTTACCGGCACGGAAAATTCCTTCTCCAGCGCCTCTTTATATATATCAAGCTGTAACTTATAATCGTCCTTGTATTTCTGCTCATCGTCCGTTTTGTCTGTCTTGTAATCGACCAGCACTATACCGTCATCTTCGATAAAGAACATATCGGCTATACCCTGTACATAAGGCTCTGCGCCCTCAAGCATTTCACGGCTGTCCGCCCCGAATATTGCAGGATCGTAGCACTGCGTGTCAAGCCTGTGGAAAATAGGATACTCCCTGTACAGCTTTCCGTTCTTATCCGCCTTCACAATACGCTTCGCAACGTCATTTCCGTAGAATCCCGCTATATCTCCTGCGTTTATGCTGTTTTGCTCAGCCTTGTCAAGAAAACCTGCGGTACTGTTTTTGATATAGTCACTGATTTCGTCCTCGCTGAGTATTTTCTCAAAAGGTATATGCTCCATCAGCTTATGATATGCGTCGCCACGGCGCTTTCCGCTGAGTTTGCCCGTATTGTTTTCGGTTAGGAATGAAGGCTTTCCTATAAACAGGCCATAGTTTTCCTCGCCGTTTTTTTCTCTGAGATTAGCTGCAAGCTCGGTAGCTGTAAATTTTGCGGAAATTTTCGTCAGCGGCTCATATGCGTATGCCGCATTGAGCTTTTTCTCAAGCTCGCTTCTGAACTGTTCGTCAACGGCAATGCCGGTGCTGTCGTTATTTTTATCATCTGTATATTCATCGGCATTTTCCGCCCCAGTATTAAGTGCAGGAATTGTGAGGCTGTGTTCATCGCCTCCGTATGCAAGCGGATAAAAGATATATCTTACATCGCCGTAGTCGATTATACCGCTTTGCATATCGTTTACCTTATCGCACTCGGCTGACAGTGCCTCGATAAGCCACGAAAGATAACTGCTTCCGTTACACTTCCCGACCTTTTTCCAGCCCTGTTTACGTCAAGCACAGACATATATTCATCACACGCCTTTGAAATATTGGCGGTGAATATCAGCTTGTTTTCGGCTCTGGTCGCCGCAACGTACAGCAGTCGCATTTCCTCGCTCGCAAGCTGTTTTTTTACCTCCTGAGCCGCCGCATGATATGCAGGCGACTGGATTTTGCTCATAGTGGAAATATCAACGCTCTTTGACGCTACCGCATATTCCTCGCTTATCACAACATCGCCCGTGTAGTCGTCATCGTTGAATGACGATGCACAGTTTGCAACAAATACAACGGGGAACTGAAGTCCCTTTGACATATGCGTTGACATTATCTTTACTCCGTGTCCGCCTGCTGTCTGTGCCGCAGTAAGACCGCCCATATTCTCGAGGTTGAAAATAAGGTCACCGAGCGTACCGCCGTCCTTATAGTCCGAATACTCACGGGCGTATGAAACGAGCAGTTCAAGGTTTGCCTGACGTGTTGCCGGATCATCACCGACACTGAGCAGCTCATCGGCAGAAATACGGTCATATATACTGCGGATAAGCTCCTGAGGTGAAGAAGCGGTTGCGGCATTTCTGAAGCTGTCAAGGTCATTTACAAATACGGCACATTTAGCATCGGGCTTTATATCCTTTGTAAGTTCGTGGAGTTTTTCGTATTCCGATGTATCGTAGCCTCTCACTGCCTGCATAACACAGCTGTAAAGAGGTTTTCTCTTCATTCCGACAATTTCCTTTGTACCAAGACAATATTTTTCAAGTTCATCGGCACACTCCGCCCTGATTTTGCTTATATCAAAGCCGAATGTTCCTGTTCTGAGCCGTGCCATATCATCGGCTGTAAAGCAATAAAGCGGTGACATAAGCACCTTTGCAAGCTCGGTGTCGTTATACGGATCGTTTATGACCTTAAGAAGCGACAGCATAAGCCTTATTTCAGGTCGGTCAAGCAGGCTTGCCTTCTGACTATACGTTACATTCAGTCCGTTAGCTGTGAGAACATTGACATAGTCGGCAATGCGGTTTTTAGGTGAACGCATGATGATTGCAAAATCATCCTCGGTACAGGGTCGTTTGTCACTGCCGACCTTATAACCCTGTGCTATCATCTGCTTTATTCTTGCCGCAATGTACGCCGCCTCGGTAACGACTGCGTTCTTTCTGTCTTTCTCCGAAACAATGCAGACCTCCGTCTTATCCTCGTTTGCTATAGGGCTGTCGCTGTCCTTTTCAAGTCCGCAGATAAGTCTGCCGTTTTCCGCATAATCAACACCGCCGTTCTCCTCTGTCATCATTCTGTCAAACAGCGTGTTTATTCCGTCAATAACGCACCTGTTACTGCGGAAATTTTCGTTCAGCGGCAGCTTGTCGAAATCGTCCGATTTGCAGATAGACGAAAACACCTCCGGCTGTGCCCCTCTGAAGCCGTATATCGACTGCTTTATATCTCCGACAAAATACAGTCCCTGCTTGTTTTCGGTCAGCATTTTGAATATTTCGTACTGAAGCTCGTTGCTGTCCTGGAACTCGTCAACAATGATAAGGCTGAAGGCCGACCTTTCACGGACCTTTTCGCCGTTTTCGCAGAGCATACGGTACGCTCCTCTTTCAGCGTCCGAAAAATCGGCGCAGTTACGCCTCTGCTTTTCCTCGCAGTACGCCTTGTCAAAGCGCAGTACAAGATTTTTAAGCGCAGTTACGGCAGGCAGACTTTTATCCATATCGCTTTCAAATGAGGTTATCTTCTCACAGGTCTTTTTGAGATATTTTTCAAATACGCTCTTTACACCTTCCCTGTGGGCTTTTACCAGCTTTTCCGCACTTCTGTCCTGCGGCGCACGTTCCTTCGGGAACGAAGCGATATAGCCCTTTACGGTATCGTCTATACTAAAACCGTTTTTGACAAGAGCGGTCACCGCCTTGCCGTAGCTGTCCTTTATACCCTGTGCATAATCGCTGTGCTTCGCTATCGCACCGTCGTTATCCTTTGTTCCGCCGTCATATTCCGTTATTGCGCTGTCAAGGCTGTCCGCTTCGCTCTCAAAACGCTCCGCATACATTCCTGCAAGGCCGATTAGCTTTTTCTTTATGTCCTGCATTATCTGAGGGTCGTCCGAGCGGTCGAGCCACTTTTCCGGCTCGGTATGGTTGATTGCCTTTTCGTGAACAGTAAGTATAATATCACGCAGACGGCGGTCATCCTTTGCTACATAGTTTTCGACAATCACGTCCCTGTCGGCTTTGTCGCCGTTTGCGTAAAAGTCCTCAAGCACATCCGACAGCACATCGTTTTTCAGTGCGCCACCCGCCGTTTCGTCTATAACCGAAAATCCTGCGGATATATTGTCGGCAAGGTCGATATTCTCCCTGAGCAGCGAAATGCAGAACGAGCTGATAGTTGATATTCTCGCCTTTCTCAGCCTCATTCTCTGGTTACGCAGAAATCTCACGTCGGCGGAGCTTACGGCCTCGTTTATCCTCTGCCTCATAAGAGCGTCAAGTCTTGCCTTAAGCTCATCCGCCGCCTTTACCGTAAATGTTACCACAACGATTTTTGACGGGTCTATATTTTCGTTTTTGTCGCATATCAGCCTTACGACACGCTGAGTCAGAACGGCGGTCTTACCGCTTCCTGCGCCTGCCGATACTATTGCCGGGTTTCTGCCCTGATTTATCGCCTTTATCTGAGCGTCAGTATATTTCATCACTTATCCCCCTTGCCTTTCTTCGCCTTTGCAACAACTATATCCTCACCGAATTCAACAGCCTCGGCGGACCCAACATCAACGCACGAACTCTGTTTCATTCCGCATATATCCTTGAAATCGCAGTATTCGCAGGATAACGCCTTTCCGTCATCGACAAGCGGTCTTGCATCGACAATACCGCTTTTTACCTGTTCGGTGTTTTCTTTTACAACCTTTTCTATCCTGCTTTCGAGCTTTTTCAGCTTATCGCCCGCTATAGTCACAGCGGAATAGAAATTGGTGCTGACCTCCTTGTCCCTTTCAAACTTCACGCCGCTGTATAAAAGGCGTTCCTCCTCCTGCTGAGTACCCTCAACGGCAAAGCCCTTCTCCTTATGCTCATCAAGCCAGATACCTCGCTTAAGCTCGTCAGACGGTGCTTTTATATCCTTGAGAGAAGTTTTTCCGGACGGATGGTACAGTGCGGCTGACGGCGTAAAGCCGTTTGCCCCGTTGTTTTTTGCAAGTGTGAAAAGATACAGTAAAAGCTGCAGATCAAGCCCGTAGTAGATACGGCTCAGCTTTGCGTCCTTGTTTCCGGTCTTGTAGTCTATTACTCTTATCTGACCGCCGCTTTTGTCATCGTTATACGCTATATCTACACGGTCTACCGTTCCGCCTACCGTTATCGTCTGACGGCTTTTGTCTGCAAGCTCTATGTCAAAGCTGTACGGCGAAATGTCAAAGCCGTTCTCGCTCTTTCCGCTTTCCAGCTTAAGCTCGAAATATGACGGCACAAACCTGCTCTTTTCAAGCTCCTGCGCCATATATTTTATAAGATAGAACGCAGTTACCGAAAGTGCGTTATAAAGCGTGTTGAACCTTGCGCTCATATTCTCCTCGGTAAGCAGATACTTTTCCCTGTACTCCGCAAGCGCCTGTTCGATAAGGTCCTTTATTCTGTCATCGGAAACGTGAGGATTTCCGTTTTCTCTTGCACCGTCATACATATTTTCAAAGCAGTATTTCATTATATAGTGCATTATATTTCCGTAGTTGCTCGCATTCATCGCAATGCCTGCGGACGATGAAAGGTTCATACCGTAGCGCAGGAAATATGCAAACTTACAGCCGTTCAGCTTTTCTATTGCCGTAGGCGAAAGGGCTGTCTGCGGAAAAACTATCGGCGCAATATCGCTTATCCTGTGTATGTCGGAGTTTCCGCTGTTATTGCTCATAACCGCCTTTATCCTGCCGATTGAGCTTGATTCCTTTTCGTTTTCCGAAAGCACGGCTTCAACAGCTTTCTTCTGTCCGTCTGTCAGGCGGGAATTGTTGATGACATACTGCTTTTCAGCCGACTTCACGCTTTCGGTCATATAAAGTGCGTCGAGATTATCCACGTTTATAAGCTTTGCACCGAAGTGCTTTGCTATATCGGCAATGTATTCCGATGCGTTTTCCTTTTCACCGGTAAACGTGATAAACAGCTTCTCGCCTGCAAGCGTCATAGCCTTATATGCGTCAAGCACCGCCGATGAATATCTCGCCTCGTCATTCTCAAGCTCAATATCGTTTTCGGCAAGACGCTGTACATCATCAGATGTGAACACGCTGTTGCCCTCGGGATAAATGTCGGGGAATGCGCCGTCGGCGGCTCCCATCACAAATACCGCCTTAACTTCCCTGCTCCTTGTTCTTGCAGGATCTCCGAACAGCACGCTGTCAAGAACATTCGGAGTGCGTGATATGCTGATACGGGAGGCACAGCTATGGATAAGTGCGGAGAACTCCGCAAGCGTAAGAGGAGTATCGTCAAGCGTTTCATACAGCGATGTCAGCATTTCCGACACGGTACGCCACAGCTGGTTATATTCCTCGGTAAGCTCTTTTACATAGCGGAGTTCCCTTGTAGAGTTGTCCTGACACTTGCCCTGTATAGCGGCGCTTATATCCACCTTGTCGAACAGAAAAGCGGTAAACTTCTTTACAAGCTCCCTGCCGCCGATGCCACGCACCGACTTAGCAAATTCCACAAGAGGTGTAACCGTTGCGATTCGTATCTCCTCTACCCTCTGCTCCGATGCGTTTGTTATATGCGGCATGGGCTTATCCCACTTCTTGCGTTTAAGATCCCAGCACTCCGCATATTCCTCCATAAGATGCTGTTCTACAAGGTGTCTTTCCTTGAGCGTCATAGGGACTGTCTTGCCGTTATTCTTTTCGGACGGCAGACGCACAAAACCGCTTCTTATATACCGCAGTATATTTGTACCTGTAGGATTATCCGCCGCTTTGAGAAGCGCTTCAAAGAATCTCAGCATCGGCTTCTCCGAGATCGGTACGGGAAGGTCGGCGAATACAGGCACATCATATCTTGCCGCCGCCGAATTTACTGCGTCCTTGTATTTTGCGGGAGAAGCGCATATCACCGCAATATCCGAGTATCTGTAGCCCTCACTGCGTACCAGCTTTCTGATATTTGCACACACAAAATCAGCCTCGCCGCTGACAGAGGACGAATAAGCCATTGTTATGCCGTCACTGCCCGCCGTGCTATCCTTTACCCCCGTCTGCAAAAAGTTACGCAGTGCCTTGAGATTGCCGTTTTTGTAACGGGGAGCCTTGCCGCAAAGACGGGTATGTTTTATATCCTCCCTGTTGCCTCTTTCGAACAACCGCTCTGTCCTGTCGCACGTTGCAAAGACCTCCGCCTTGTTTCCGTCCGTACAGAGCGCAACAACAAAGTTCACACCCTTATCCGCAAGCGCTCTTAAAAAATTCTGCTGTGCTCCGCTGAAGCTGTCAAAGCCGTCAATATATATCGTTGTGTTTTCGTCAAAGCTGTCGCCGTTTCTTATCACCTGTGCGGCAAGCGTAAGATTGTCCTGCCTGTCGGCATATTTCTCGGTCAGCTTTTTATCATAAACGCTGTATACCGCCGCAATATCGCCCATCTTCTCGGCAAGATGGACAGGCAGCCGTTCAGCCGTATTTTTTTCGGGAGAATACAGTGTTTTGGTCAGTTCATCTGCGGATATGCCTGCCGCCTTGAGTTCGTTTACTGCCGAAAGGCACATCTCTACAAAGCCGTTTTTCCTTGCGGCATTGCCGTAAAACTTAAGATCGCCGCACAGCCCTCTGACAGCACCGCTCATTATGGCTGTCTTTGCTGTGGTATCCGCATAGGTTTTCTGAGGGCAATGCTTTTTCAATATGCTTTCGGACAGCGACATAAAGCCCATTACCTTTATGTCCGAAGTCTTTTCATCGGTTTCCTTTGCAACACGTCTTTCGCTTTCAAAAACAAACTGATCCGGAACAAGAAGTATCCTGCTTTTGCTGTCGTTCTTAAGAAGCTCATAGAGTGCGGCTGTCTTGCCGCTTCCGGCAGGACCTGTGATGATATGTGTCATACTTTTTATTTCCCTCCGTAAAATATATTCCGTAAAACGAGATACCGGTTTGTAGGAAAAACCTGTTTTTTTATAAAATAGAGCAAATTCTCTATCACTATAAGAACGCTTTGTGGGCTTTGCGTCCTGCAAAGCCTTTGGGCGTTCTATCTCGGCATCCTTGCCGAAACCCCAAACCCCTTCCCCGTGGTGAAGGGCTGTGTATGCTTGGTTGGCTCTGCATCGTGCAGAGCCTTTTGGCATACACGCCCGGCATCCGTGCCGGGGCTATATTACTGGGGCTACCGCCCCTAGTCCAAGCAAGGATGCTTGCAGTCAGCCACACAAAGCCACTGCACGATGCAGTGGCACAAATGGCTGACGACCTGTACGGGGGCTCTGCCCCTGCGACCCCATTTTTTAATAAACAAGAATTTTTCAACAGCCTGATGTCCTTAAAACGAGATACGCTTTTTACTATCGTTAATATAATAACATATTTGCTGTACCATTTCCAGTACAGGAACGATTTTATTCGGCAGTTACGGCACATTTTCAACAAATTCTTTACATCCCGGCAAAAATGTAGTATAATATAAAGGCAAATACAAATCGACAGCCCCGTCCGACACGGAATTTATAACGGAGGCAGTATCATCACACGGGACAGCATATGCCGTCCCTGCATTTTTGAAAGGAAACATCTTATGTCTGAATTAATGTTAGGTAATCAGGCGGTCGCAAGAGGTCTTTACGAGGCAGGAGTCAGCGTTATATCAAGCTACCCCGGCACACCCAGCACCGAGATAACCGAATTTTCGTCAAAATATCCCGAAGACGAAATGTACTGTGAATGGGCGCCCAACGAGAAGGTAGCCTGCGAGGTCGCAATAGGCGCAAGCATTGCAGGTGCAAGGAGCTTCTGCGCTATGAAGCACGTTGGTCTTAACGTAGCGGCTGACCCGCTTTTCACAGCAAGCTACACAGGCGTAAACGGCGGTATGGTGCTTGCCGTAGCCGATGACCCCGGTATGCACAGCTCACAGAACGAGCAGGACTCACGCCACTATGCCATCGGCGCTAAGGTTCCTATGCTTGAACCGTCTGACTCGCAGGAGTGCAAGGACTACGCAAAGCTCGCTTATGAGATTTCGGAAAAGTTCGATACTCCCGTGATTTTAAGACTTACAACAAGAGTAAGCCACTCTCAGTCGGCTGTAACAACAGCAGACAGAATCCCCCACGCTATCCCCGAATACAAGAAGAATATCGCAAAGAACGTAATGGTTCCCGCAAATGCTATAAAGAAGCACGTTGTAGTTGAACAGCGTACACTTGACCTTATCGAATATGCCGAAACATCGGGCATAAACACTGTCGAGATGAACAGTGACGAGATAGGCGTTATCACATCGGGTATCTGCTACCAGTACGCAAAGGAAGCACTGGGCGACAAAGCAAGCTACTTAAAGCTCGGTATGGTAAACCCTCTGCCCGTAAAGCTGATAAAGGACTTTGCCGCTAAGGTAAAGACGCTCTATGTTATCGAAGAGCTTGACGATGTTATCGAAACACACTGCCGCAAGAACGGCATTGACGTAAAGGGCAAGGAGCTGTTCACCCTTCAGGGCGAATACTTCCAGAGCAAGGTAAGACAGGTCGTTCTCGGTGAAAATGACGAATGGCAGACTCTTGATGCCGAGATACCCGTTCGTCCTCCCGTACTCTGTGCAGGATGTCCCCACAGAGGCGTATTCTACATACTCAAAAAGCTCGGCGTTATGGTAAGCGGCGATATAGGCTGTTACACGCTCGGTGCCGCCGCTCCTCTCAGTGCGATCGACACGACAGTATGTATGGGCGCAAGCATAAGCGGCCTGCACGGCTTCAACAAGGGCAGAAAGGGCGAATACGAGGGCAAGGCGGTAGCCGTTATCGGTGACAGCACATTTATGCACAGCGGTATCACGAGCCTTGTTGACATTGCATACAACCGCAGTAATTCTACCGTTATCGTCCTTGATAACAGCATCACAGGTATGACAGGTCACCAGAACAACCCTGCAAACGGCAAGAACATATACGGCGATCCTGCGTCTGCCGTTAACCTTGAAGCACTCGCTCACGCTATCGGCATAAACAGCGTTACAGTTGTAGACCCCGGCGACCTTGCCGAAACCGAAAGAGTTATAAAGGAGGAGCTTGCAAAGGCTGAGCCTTCGCTCATAATCGCACGCAAGCCCTGCGCATTGCTCAAGACCGTAAAGCACAAGCCTCCGTTCCATATAGATGCCGACAAGTGCAAGAACTGCAAGTCCTGTATGAGAATAGGCTG
>VOFB01000936.1_pt1 | contig 14001 bp, 30 predicted proteins | sample 5384141 | NCBI WGS metagenome assembly VOFB01 (sample SAMN12384721, study PRJNA508395) | human gut metagenome | isolation source: healthy gut A | host: Homo sapiens | reverse complement strand
GCAGAACACAGGACACGAAGCAGAAGAAATCTCCTTCGTGGTGTGTGATGTTAACTCTGAACAAGAAGAGGTTGCAAGTTGATTTTTTGATTTTGGAGCAGATTTTTTATATAAACCTCTAAAAACAAGCAGAATTGGCTTTATGCCATAGACCAAAAACAGAGAAAAAACCGTAAATATGCACAAATTCATTTTTTAGACAGGCAAGCCAACTTTCTCTTGCTCCTGTGAGAGCCTGTGTTGCCCCTGTGTGCAATTTTAAGAGCGAAGTCGAGGAGTTACCCATAATGGAAGATTAAAGGCTTGTTGGGGAAATGTGAATGAAGTTACTTTTAGAAAATATAAGAAAAATATTAGGGTCGAAATGTGTGCAGGTTAAAGGGCTTATGCCGCCAGAGGACGGCATAAGCCGAGAGTAAAACATCCCACCGGCAAAGCCGTTGGGAGAAATGTGGTATGGCATAACTTTCACTGCTGTTCAAAAATTTGTTATGCTTTGGGACAGTTTTAAGGGAGGATTTCCATGTAACAGGAAAAATAGGAGATGCACTATAGCCCATAGTAGCTACGGAACATCTCTCCTATTATGTGTTTTTGTTTTAGGTATTAAGGAATATTTCCTCCCCTTATACCCCCTGGTGGGTGCCATTGTAACATGGATGTTTAGGACCATACAATGAAGTTGTCCCCCTGTCAATGTACTATCAATACTATTTCTAATATCAAAATCTGCATTAAATGTGATTTGTTTCCGTATGTAGAATTAGGTCCATGTCTATCGAGTATATGATTGTCAAAGGTATCATCACTTAAAGTATAGTTGTCTGCTAGGTCAAATACTTTTGGAATTTGCTTCCTGAGCCACTCTTACTACCACTCTTGACAAAAATACAGAATACTTATGGTTTTTTCCAGACCAGCTACACAGTATCACATAGCTGGTCAATCATCATTAATTAGGTAATCTCATAATAAAGGCTTTTAACGCCTTTTCCCCTTTTTTCTGTTTTTAATAATTCAACTGCACTTTTTTCCACCAAATTTATGAAGGGGTTTATGCAACCAATCATATCCTGTAGCATCTCCTAAAATAGTGAAGATAGCATTCACAATCTCCTGTGGCACAACATCTATCTGTGTATTTACATCTTCAAACAGCTAGCATATCTGTTCCATGCTTCTTCTTCATATTCATAAAAAACATCTCAAGCATATCCATAGTTGTTTCCCCCCCTTTGCATTGAAAATAATAATATTTATTCCTCCATCTGCTCTAGCAGAAGGCGCAATAATTCCATTATAACCATTGCTATATGCATATCGACCAATAGCATGCGTAACATCATAATTTCCAAGTTCCGCTTTAACTATTTTTTTCACCACTACTAAAATATAATCCCGGCACACCTGACTCTGTATATCTATGATTAGAGTTAATCGTATACTGACTCATTTCTAACGGGTCGTATCTACTATCAACACTTCTGTATATAGTTCCTTCGTATGTAGCACCTATTGGTTTACTACCATTCTCATAACTTCTCCAAGGATCATTTCCATTACCTACCCGCTGTCTTTATATCCTACTTACTGTCCAGTCCTAAGTCCTTACGCATCTTTTGGTAAGCTTCCTGTGTGAATCGTCCGATCACCGGGTTATAGTAACGTGCCCCTGAGATAGTACTGACGGGTAACAGAATCATACCGCTCTCCCTGTGTGTCTCTGCAATTTTACGGTCACATAGATCATATTCCATAAGAATCTCATCACTTGACATAGCCAATCTTAATTCATTACAAATTAATAGCTAAGTAGTTTTTCCTTTAATCCATACATTATAGTTTGATCTGCTTTTAATTTAAATTTTAATGTATTATCCTCATAACTTCCTCCTATTTGTCCTATTACATAAAAATTCATGGCATCCTCAAAGTAAAATTTTAAATATGCATCACTTTCACAATCATGGATTTCTATTTCTCCACTAAGAGATTTAATCATATTATCTATTACTTCTGCATAATCCTTAACAGTATCTTCTGAAATGCAAAAATTACAACTTCCACAAAATCTACCAGTCGAAATAGTGACTTCATAGGTAACATATCCACCCATACAATATAATAATTGTATAGAAATCATATTAATATGATTTTGGTAAATAATTTTATTATCCATATAATTTCCTCACTTATTTATATTTAAAATCATCAAATGCACCTGTAATCTTATTGTAAACAAAATGAATTTCTATTCCATTCACATTATTACTCATTTTAACCCATCCATCTGAAGCAGACCATCTTGGGGCGGTCAATATAATAGGATGTTTATTTAATTGACTCATGTCAATGGCATTATCTAATGGATTAGACACTACTTGATGCATTGCCATCTGTTCATTTAATGTATTAGGAACATGCATACGAAGTCCGCAGACCATTGCCATAAAGCACTTCCGTCTGCATATCGTTTTTATCATACCGATACTGTGCACGGATGCCATTTGAGGCACACACTTCTGCAAGTCTTCCTTCGAAAATCTATGTATTATTTACCGCTTTTCAAGCATATTTTATTATTTTTGAATGAGATTTACTATTTATTCTGTAAATATAGCAATTCTTTCCTAAACCATTCACAATTTGCTTTATATAATTTATCATAGTTTTCTTGCGTATAATATTCGTTTGGAGAAATTTTATTATTTCTACCTTGAACAGTATGCGGAGAATCCTTTGATAATCCAGTTTATCCCATAATTCAGTTAATTGTATTAGGCCATCAACAAAATTATGATTCTTTTCCTTTATTACATCATAAACAATTGCTAAACGTATTTTTCTCCTTTCAATTGCTTCATCTATAAAATCTTCTTGTAAATCTTGAACCAATCGTAAAACATAATCAAAATCATCTGCATATGCTCCCGCAAGTTCAAAAATTTCAGACCTACAATCCCCTAACTCAATTTGTTCCATCGCATAGTCAATTACTTCATACGCTTCAACATCTCCAGTACATAATCCTATAAAGATCATATTCCAAGATATATTTATATTTAAGTCCTTTAAAATTCTAATAATCATGGTTTTATTGGCACTCCGTTCATTGTTCCATCTCGAACAAACATTCTATGTGTTACATATCCATCTTGAATTATCCACTCAAATCTACCTTGTACACCATTTAATGTACCCTTTAATTGATATAATGTTCCATTCGAATCAATGACTTTGTTGCATATCCAGCATAGTTATCAATCAAATCATTAAATCCATGAGATTGTGCAGTAGCAGGAAAATTCTTTTATTATTTCTGGTCTTCTTGTTTTGGGATTAATTTGAGTAATTGGCTTTATTTCATCAAACTTAAAGCACTACCTTTCCTTTGACAATCTAAAATATCATTTGTTATTGAAGAATTACCACCACTCTCAATACCACTTCCCCCTCCCAGCAAAGCCTGCTGTGCCAAGCCCTGCGCCGCTACCGGATATTCGGTATACTGCCCCGGCGGTCAGCGCTCCGGCTGATGCTTCAAGTTGTGCGGTAGTAATACCCAGCCCCCTCTCTCGCAACCCCTAAAGTTTCATATGTTTTGCAAAATTATAAACACTACATGCCCACCGAGAATTAAAAACATTCTCGTTTAACATTTCTATTTGTTTTCGGGCTACCCTTAATATCATCATATCATCATCTGCAGGCTCATATCCCAAAATAACTTCCTTGACCACACCTTTTGATAGATTCCAAGTAATAAAGCTAACAATTTCTGTACTTTTTATCAATAGTATGATTGCTCTCTTTCATCAACTCGCTATGACCGGGACTCCTGTTTCCACGGAAAGCCCGCGCGGACACATTACCTGACACACCCTGTTCTCCACAAACGTGTGCACACTCTGGATAATCCCCCGGAACAATACCTGCTCACGGTTGTCACCGTCCTCCTGTACCGTAATCCTGACCGCTTCCTCCTGCAGCCTTCTGATGTCCGGCATTCTCGCCAGATACCCCCGGAGCGTCACCTTTCCGTGCCCTCCCAGCTTTATTTCCATAAAAAAATCTGCAACTGCGGTAATATTTAAATAGTTGCAAGTCGGCAGGCTCTATAGACATAAAAAGCTTGTTATTTCTTAAAAGTCACATTTTGAAAACCTTTAAGTAGCTCGTCTATTTTTTCAATCTCTGGATGCTCCGTGTTACTAATTGTAATAAACTCTACATATTCTCCCTAACTTTTCAATTATCTCAGTTTTTAGTTGACTGTAACGAATCACTTGTTTTTCCCATTCTCCTGCAATAGGCTCTTTCAGGTTGAACTCAATATCATGAGAACCTTCTTCCTTCTCTGCCTTTACAATGCTTACCATTACTTCTTCATTTGTTTTTCTAAATTCAATCCATGTATTATATGATTCAACATCACTAAGCGCAACATAATCTTTTTAATGACAAATATTTAATAACCCTTGCCAACCTTTCAAACCAATCATATAGTGAAACTTTATCCATAACTGTTTCCAGCTCTTTAGGATATATTTCTCCATATTTACACTCATTACACTTAATTTGAAAAAAACCATTTTGCCCTACAAAATCATCATACTCACTATGAACTACTCTGTAATATAATTCAAACATATGTATCTCCTATCTAAAATCGTCTACCGTATACTGATATACACCATACGCAGTATCAAATGTTCCGTCATCCTTTATAAAAACATTTATAATTTCTCCATTTATCTCTACTGAATGTATACCAGTTTTAGCTTGACTTCGTAATGTATTGTATGCCTCTTGTGTATACTTTACAACTTCATCCTGAGACCAGTTTTTATTAAAAAATGGTGTATTAGCTAATTTGTCGGCTAACTGTTCGTCAGTTAAATACTTTGCTTGTTCTGACATTCCCTCAAATGTATGCTTCTTAATATGTTGAATACTATTTTTAGATAATTGTATTACATCTGCAGCATTTCCCCATCCCGGCAAAGCCTGCTGTGCCCATCCCTGCACTGCTGCCGGATATTCGGTATACTGCCCCGAAAGGTATGGCAGATTCAAGGCTGGCACTGTCCCGTTTGGCACCACTGCCACCCTCGTTCCACCCGGCACGGTTAAGGCGGTCTCATTCGGTAACGGCGTGATCTTTGGTCTCTGGTAAGTGTACGGATTCGTATGTACCTAATGTAATTGTCTGTATCAAGTTACTCTCACAATCTCCCAGCACAACATACTTTAAGCCTCGCATCTTCATCTGATCATTTCCCGGAAATTTTCCTCCAAACCTCCGTGCAGAAAATCTGCATTCCTAGCAATAGCTGACTGCCACGCATCCACAAAATTTTTCTTATACTGCTCTCCGGCAACTTTACAGGCCGCCACCCAGCACCAGTTTGTTCTGTTCTGAATATACTTCATTGATTTCAGACATCGTTCCCAGAAAATCCCATACACCTATCTTCTCTCCAATGAGTAGAATGCGCCCTCCATCAGCAGCAGTACCTGTCCATCCGCAGATACAATCACTGTCGCTGGATTATATCTGTCGCTTTCTCCGTCTTTAAATTTGGCAAACAATTTTATATAGACAACTGGGTATTCCACAAAAAAACTTTCCGACAGTGTCGTTGTATCACTGTAAATGGGATACTCGTCATTTATTCTTTCTGTGCTTAAAATGATAGAAAACGGGCTTTCATAGCCATTGACACGGATTGTGTATCCATCTTCATATTCTTCCACCGGTTGTACTTCAACGCTGATATCCGGTACAGGACTCTCCTCTCTTTGCTCGGACCGCCTCGTGATATTCCCCGAAAAACGTTTCCCGTGCTTCCTCGTCCGCATAAGTATCCGGCTCAAACTTGCGCAGATTATACGGGAGAACATAGCCCATATATGTATCCGTCGTCCATGTTCCTTTTAGCGGAGCTATCATGGCATCTGTCTCTTCCAAACTCCACCGGTTGTTAATTCTTTCCGTATCCATCAGCCTGTCTCTGCTAACCGAAATTTCTTTTCCATCCAAAACCCGGAATGTGATATTCTCATTTTCGGAGACATTTTTACCATCTTTCTCTGTACTTGAAATCCCTCCCCCATAGCCGTTTTCCCCAGACCTTTTCATTGTCGAGCTGCAGCCTCCGGTAATCAAAAAATAAGCACACAAATACCTAAGGCGATATGTTTTTCATGTCTATTCCCTACCTTTGCACCTTAATCAACTCAAAATATGAGCCATACAGTCCTGCCGGATCTTTTTCAGACATCCGCTTTGCCCAAAAATAATTATTATCTTTTACCAGCACCACAGTCATTTCATCCTTTAAAATCATTTTATCCCAAAAACAATCCTCTGAAAATTCATAGAAAACTACACAAAATTCATTTTCCAGACCCATTGCCTCTACAAGCTTCTCTATTGATTTTTCCCCTATATCCACAAGATAAAAATCGCAGATCTCATTATCCTCCATTGTGGAAAAGTTCATTCCGATATATTCTTCTGCGTCGTGTTGCTCTGATTTTAGAACTTCCGTAACCACCCATTCCCCGCTCCTAAGCCCATAGTCTGCTCTAAAGAAATCTTTTCCTTCTACGATATCATCATAATCCACCACCTTCTCCATGCGGTATACTTTTCTCCCCAAAAGGCTAACATCTCTTTTTTCATCTGTCAATATACATGGAGAAAAGGCACTGCGTGATCTGGCATACTCCTCACCAGGCCTTACCTCACCAAACGACAGGTAATACCCCGCCGGCGTAGGCAGCATATTTCCTATATTATATTCAAACCACCGAACAATTGAGAGGCTTCATACCCACCCAACTCTACGGTATATGACCACGTTTTGCTTTTATAGGAACAGCTTTCCGGCAACATTTCATACACAGCGCCTACCAGTTCATCCGTCTCATCCCAAGTATCTCCTTCTCTGATACCTGTAATCTGCCAGACTCCCCCATATATACTGCTGTCTTTTTCCACTTGTTTTCCCAACCATCCATGTTTTCCGCGTCCTGTTCCTGATGCACCTTCTCCTCATTCGCTTGCTTCCGTTCTCATCAAATCACCATCATTCAGATAATCCTCCATATAGGCATCCAGATACACCCCATACTGATCCCTCTTGGATGTCCGCCTTGCCCACAGGTAGTTTCCATCCTTTACCAGTACTGCTGTCATCTCATCTTTTTACAATCATTTTATCCCAGTAAAAATCATCTGAAAATTCATAAAAACCTACAAATGTTTCTTTTTCTCCAGCCCCATTGCCTTTTACCAGTTGTTTTATGGACGGCTCCCTTGTGGAAACAATATAAAAGTTACAAAACTTTTTCCTCCAGTATCTCTTGAAACCATGTGGAAAAAAATCTGCTCCTATATACTGCTCTGCATCATCACCATCCTCTTTTCAGAATCTCCGTGACCTCCCACTCTCCATTCCAAATACCGCTAATTGGTATCAGAAAGTCTTTTCCTTCTGTCATATCATTATAATCGGTTGTCTTTTCCAGACGACACCAGTTTCCATCTTCCCGTCCTATGATTTCATTTTCCCCAATTAAAATCAATACCGTAAATGCACTCTGTATCCCACCATACTTTCTTCCCATCTCCACCTCACTGAACTCCAGACAATAGTTCGTGTCCTGCGGCAAAGATTCCGGCTATATCATACTCTCGTGCTGAAATCAACGATGCAGAGTACCCTTCTAATTTTAGTGAGTACGATTCCGTGCTGCTTTTGTAGGAACAGTTCTCCGGTAACAGCTCATACACAGCACCCACCCGTTCATCCGTCTCATCCCAGGTATCCCCTTTCTGACACCGGTGACTGTCCATTCTCCATAAATATACTGTTTCTTTTCTCCCTGATACTCCCAGCCCTCCGTTCCTATCAGATCAAAATTCTCCGTTGTATCGACTTTTCTGTTTCTTCTGTTGTACGAGACCCGCATCCTCCATGAAGCAATACTGCACATAACAACATTATAGATATTCGTTTTAGTTTTTAATTTTTCTCATACTTCTCCCATTCCTCCACGACAATGGTGCTCCCAAGTCCACCAGCCACTTCATAATTCCCGTCAAAATAAATATCCAACTCTGTATCTATCCTGTCTTTATATTTGCCACGATTTTCCATATACTCATCATTTAACACTATAAATCAATATCCAAGCATTTTCCTTCAATATTTTCAGTGAAAATATTTGCTTCCTCTGCTATTACTTTTTTTCAATTTAAAGAGCTGAACTTTTGACAATGGTACTTTAAATTGAATTTCTCCTCTTTGATATTCTCCTGTTAATATTGAATCATATAATCTTTTTATAAAAAGAAGACCATTGTGGTAAATTAGCATTATCAGATTTGTCTTCTAAATAACTTAATCCATCAGCCCTATAAAAAATTAATAATGCTATACTTAAATCACATTTTTCATTATCTAAAACTGTTTGTGGAATATCAAAACCATTATCCCAATTATAATTATAAGCATAGACATATAAAATTTCTTGATCTTCCGTTTGAGAAATAATTCTTTTTACTTCATTGGTATCAGTATCGTACAATAATGCTTTTACATTTACAATTTTATTTTCGTCCATTTATTGAATCCTCTCTAAGCTACGTTGCCACAAATCTACAGTTGCACCTTGACTAGGATATAATGGCAATCCACGCAATCCACGTTCTGCTGTAAAACACTATTTTTGCAGATTTTGTTGCAAATCATACCATAGCGCTTATATCATCTGCAGGAGTTCTTAAAACAGTCCATTGGAAGCATTATCTAAATCCATTCCATTTCTTTTGCAATACTGGATGATTTGTCATTTCTGCGGAATAATATGCTGCGCCTGGTGTCCTGTCCAATTAGTTCCTCTAGGCAATGCCATGGATTCCATCATATTTTTCCCTAATTTTGTAGAATCTCCACCAGTAACGACACCTTCCATTCCTGGTATTAATCTTTCTCCTGTACCACTCTGCTCTCAAGCAAATCACCTGCATTCCTTAAATCCCATACATCCTCATATCCAACTTTCTGGGATACCAGCAATGCATCTGCCTTTTCCACTCCTACCAGTTCGGCACTTGTCAATCCTTCTCTGCTTCCATTCTCCAGAAAATCCAAATATCTTTTCGCACCTCCGGTGACATCATATCGGCAAATGATTCATATATTGTCCCACTTTCCTTTAACAGCTTTTCTCCGGATGTCACTGCTTCGGCTGTCTCATCTGAATACCTGAACACTTTTACTCCGTGCAGCTATGCTCCTGCCTCATCTGCATGCTTTGCCAGCACACCGGCACCATCTGTACTTCTCGTCACCACACTGACTTTATCTGCACTTTTGAACAGTGTTCCTATTTCGTCCGAGTATTTTAATGCACCGATCACCGGTATTACCCCGATAAGATCAAGTGCAAGCATGGCGATCATATCCAATTTTATATCATCTGCTTTGGCAAGATTCCTTACATCCGCAATGATATCCCGGATATCACATGGCAGATCCAGATCTAAAAAGCCCATTCCAAACCAATCTAAACTGTGAATGGTTTGTTACTATTGCAGGAACAATCTTTACTTCTACCAGTACAAAGCATGAGTTATGGAATTATTAATACAACACATAACTTATTGGGATTGCTGAATGCCCTTGTAACATGGGTGTTTGAAATCGTCAAGAGAAACGTCCAGAATTATTACATCTTTGAAATTTCTATTGTTGGTTCCCATTCGGTTGCAATATCAATATTGTAATTCTGAGTAATCACTACATAATGTTTTAAATTTAAAGCCTCTCCATAACCATCAGAAATTTGATTTATTTGTTCTGAAAATTCACCATCTTGTACTTCATAAATTATATTCTGAAAATCATTATCCTTATATTTCCGTATTTCATTTTCAGAATAAAGGTTACTTTGCACAATTCCTTCATCTAGCATACGTACTGCTTGAACCATACCGAAATTAATCATTACGCATGTTTGACTACTTGACAGTTTTATAGTTAGTCCTTGTTTCTCACCATTTATTAGTTGCACTTGGTAAACTGCTTTTGAATTATACCAACAAATACTTCTTTCCATTTTTCCATATCTTTTATCTCTCCTAATATCGAATTTTGTACACTTTCCTATTGGACACCCTTATTTCAAGAGTCGCTCCTCCTGTTGTACTACTGGACGAGCAACAACTGTTGTTCCATCACTCAACTTACCGACTTTTCCTGGTCCATATTTTGTTTGAATTTCTTTCACGTCGATAGGATTGAGGGCATCAAAATCCCTAATTGTCTGTTCAAAATCACCTGTTGATTCAAAGTTCCTAGCAACGCCTTTTCCGTTAGTAGTTTCTGGCAAGCCGTCAATTATATCATCAATTGTCTTACTACTGGTCTCAATACTACTTTCCCTCCCGGCAAAGCCTGCTGTGCCAAGCCCTGCACCGCTGCCGGATATTCGGTATACTGCCCCGGAAGGTATGGCTGCTTCAAGGCTGGCGCTGTCCCGTTTGGCACCACTGCCACCCCGTTCCTCCCGGCACGGTTAAGCCAGTCTCATTCGGTAACGACGTGATCTTTGGTCTCTGGTAAGTGTACGGATTCGTATGTACCTAATGTAATTGTCTGTATCAAGTTACTCTCACAATCTCCCAGCACAACATACTTTTAAGCCTCGCATCCACAAAATATATTCCATTTCTTCTTTTTACAATATCTGTACGCAGTCCATCCAGATTGCTGACCGCTACCTCCGTCTCCGGACTTTCCAGTGTAAACGCAAATTCCGTAAAATTTTTCTTATACTGCTCTCCGACAACTTTACAGGCGACCACCCAGCACCAGTTTGTTCTGTTCTGAATATACTTCATTGATTTTTCTCCATCGAAACAACCCGACTATAAGCCCCGCTCATTTTTTATTGCTATGTATACCTCCGTTTCCTTCTCCCACACAGTCCTATCCTGCTCTACGTCGTCCTTTAAATAACGATCTTCCACCCCAATCTCTCCATCCTCGTCACTGTCGTAGCATCGATAAATAGGTCCTTCCACCATTGTTCCATCTTTTTCAAATCTTGTAAAATAGTAAGTCTCATTATATGGTGCCCATCCCTTCCTATAATACAGAATGCCGGACATCGCTTCTACCGGCTCATCGTAAGTAACAGTACCCTCATATATAATCGTCAGTTTCCCCTCTTTTTCCTTTAAGATATAATAAAAGCCATTCGGATATGCAGCTCCTTCACTCCATCGCTGTCAATATCAGATAAAAAAGTTTCCACATCACTTACATCTTCCCAGAACAAGTCTTCCAGAAAATAAGTTTTTCCACTCTCTTTCATAGCAGGCACTTCCCCATCCAAAAAGCGTTGGTACTCTTCCTCTGTGATTTTCTCTGCCACTTTTCTATGTGCAAGAAACACTGCCATTATACCGCCCACAATAAGGAGCATTGCCATGCAGATTTTTTAGCTCTCATCCCCATCATATACAATCATCTCCCTATATTTTATCGTTTGCCCTCTCTCTCAGATTACCATTCTCCTAATGCTTCCTACCTCGTCATATCCAGGCTTTTATCGTCACCAGATTTTCCCCATCCCCATTGTTATAGCTCCATACAACCATATAATCTCCATACCATTCAAAATGAACATCCTTATGTTCTCCATCTTCCTCATACCAGAGCATGCTTTCTTGACCCAAATCATACATTTCCCTCTGCTCTCCAGTTTTCAACACGTTTTTGTATACAATATGATCTTTCAGCAGATAAACATTTCCCTCCCGGTATCCGACGATTCTTGTCCTATTATTTCGCGTATCGTATAGCATACGGCTGTGTCCGTCTCAAGATCGATTTCGACCAGCAGTTCTCTCTCTAAATGCTTCTGTGACATCTCAAGCACCTTCGTCCTTCCTATCTCAACTGACAGATAAAGCTTCTCCCTTTCCTTCACAATGCGCTTTGGGAGAAAATTTACCTCCTAATTCCAAGTTTAAACCATAATATGTTACCAAAATACTCTGGACAAATATCATGCCATTCGTCTTCGCCCGCTCTCCTATATTGAAAATAGTCATCCCTGAAACTCAATACTCTCTCCATCTTTATAATACCAGTGTTTATCTACACGCACATCAATCGACAAAACATTACTTATGGCAACGCTATGATCATCCTGATCTGTCACCGCTATAATATCTCCATCATACGAATAGATGTTCCAGCCATGATAACCAGCAATATCCAATTCGTATCTTCCTGAATCTCCATCGTTTTCTGCCAACTGTTCTGCCAGATTGATCCTCTCCCCAAAATTCCCTTCCACCGGCATCAACCACACCTTGTCTTTCCCAAACGCAAGGAATAAATAATTTTCATGAATGTTCAGTCTCGCATCACTCGACATATCCCCCAAAACTCACACTCATTCGTCGCCTTATTACATCGCCACAACTTATAGGCCGCTGTCCATCCCCCCTTTTCTGCTCTGTTGTGAAAAATATATAGGTATCCCCACCGTCCAGCTGCTTGGCATTTCACCATTCCCGTACTTTGTAAACATCTGATCTGTCACAGAGTAAACCCACAAATAACCACAGGAGGAAAACTGCTTACTGCCCGATGCATTATCGTTTAGTTTAATCGTATAGGTATACTTATCTTCTTTTTCTTTTCTGCCACAAGCTATCAGCCCGCCCAGAACACACAGTAACAGTATAATAGCCAGAGTTCTTTTTTCCCATACTCACCGCTCCTCCGCCTTTCCATTAATACCTATTACACTAATCGGCTTTGCATCTCCACCTGAAAACACTGCCACTATACCGCCCACGCATGATTAAATATACTCTTCTGCCAAATCGATATCTTTTGTCATGTCCAAATTAGGAAATTTATCATCCAAACTTCCTTAAACATTCAATATATTCTTTACTTTGCAACTGTTCAGACACATCTTCAAAAACTTCACTAATAAAATAAATATCTTCTTCAGAACAATTTTCTAAATATGCAACTGTTTCATTAATATCTTTAGATAAAATATCTATCATTTTATTCCAACAGTTCTGAATACCATAATCATCTTCAATATTTTTACTCTTTCTTTCTGAAATTATATCATATGGTGCATTAACACCACCTGATACTGTATATCCTGCTGACTTAAGTCCTTCAAGAATTGTCTTTGCATTGTTCATGTAGTAAGCAATCTGCTCACCTGTTTGCTTCTGTCCAGCTTCTGAATAAACTGCCTCGCCTGCTCTCTGTACAATGTAAGGAGCTCCGTTAAACTTAGTTCCATGTCTTCTTGCCCAGAGGCTGTGAAGTGTTACATCTCCACACTTAAGATCCTTAGGAATAACTGTGAAGCCAAGTCTTACACCTGTAAATCCTGCATTCTTAGAGAATGACCTGAGTTCGATTGCACATGTTCTTGCACCTTCACACTCATATATTGTATGAGGAACATCTGGTTCTGAAATGTATGCTTCATATGCTGCATCATAGATAATAACAGCACCAACCTTATTAGCATAATCAACCCACTTCTGAAGTTCGTCCTTAGTGATTGTTGAACCTGTTGGATTGTTAGGGAAGCAGAGATATATAATATCTGGTGTTTCTTTTGGAAGTTCTGGTGCAAAGTTAGTCTCTGCTGTACAAGGCATATAAACAACATTACTCCATGCCTGCTTCTCTGGAATATAATCTCCTGTTCTTCCTGCCATTGCATTAGTATCAACATATACAGGATATACAGGGTCACATACTGCAATCTTATTATCTACTGAGAAGATATCTCCGATATTACCTGAATCAGACTTTGCTCCATCTGATACGAATATCTCATCTGCTGATATATCACATCCGCGCTTCTTGTAATCATGGTCTGCAATTGCATTTCTTAAGAATTCATATCCAAGATCTGGTGCATATCCTTTTC
>VOFB01000837.1_pt1 | contig 14001 bp, 17 predicted proteins | sample 5384141 | NCBI WGS metagenome assembly VOFB01 (sample SAMN12384721, study PRJNA508395) | human gut metagenome | isolation source: healthy gut A | host: Homo sapiens | reverse complement strand
ACAGCATTTTCTTCATCACTTTTTGTGTGTTGTCTGCATTTGAAATTATAGTACCTTGAAGTATAACTAAAAATGTTATTAATATAATAAATATGCCTTTTTATTTCCTTCTTCTATTTCATTTCCTTTTTTGTCATATACTTCATATGTATCTTCCTGCTACTACTGTTTTTTACCTTTTCTATAAAGTCTTCTACTTTTGTTTCTGGTTTTACTTTTGTTATATATTCTCCTGCTAGTACATATTCATGCTTTTCGTCTTTTTCCACGCATAATATTCACTATAACTTACACTTTCGTTTCCTAGTTTGTCTTTAGCATATACAAATAAACCTATATTCCTTCTATGTTTTCTTTGAGCTAGATATTTCTTCTCCATTACTAAATGTTTTCCTTCTCCTTATTGTTACATTTCCTACTTGATCTTCTGCATATACCCATAATACCCATATTCTGATTCATTCTTTGGAGTTTTTTATTACTGCCTTTGTTCCTTCTATTTTCCTTTGTACCCTTCTTGGCTTTCTCCTTCAAAGTCTTCTTTTTACTTTTATTTTGTAATTAATTTATGATATAATGTTGTATCTACAGTTGTTCCTGTTCCTACAGTTATTAATGTTTCTTCATATGTTCCTTCTTCTGTTTCCTCTATTTTATATATTTCATATGTTGTTTTGCTATGTCCACTTTCTGCTCCTTCTTCTTTTCCTCCATCTTCTTTGTGGATATACAAATTATCTTTTACATATGCCCCTTCATAATAAGTTTTGTTTTCTTCTCCTACTTTAGTAAATGTATATTCTTCACCCTCTGCACTGTTCTTAGTTACCTTTACTTTTCCCATTTCTGTTTCTGAAACTTTAGCATCTATATAAAATGGTCCATATGTTTTAATTAAAGTATTTCCTGCAAAATCTTCAATTGTAACAATTAATGTATATACTCCTGAACCTGTATTTTTTTACAATCTCTTCATTTACCTTTACAGATCCATTTTCTTCATTTTCATTTTTGAGTTATTATACCATGCATATGTACATTTTAAATTTTCTGCTGGTGTAATATTATCACTTGCAGTAATTTTCACTACCTGTTTATTTACCCAATTTGTACTTACTTCTGGGTTAAATTCTTCACTCTCAATTGTTGGTAGTGTATTATCAATTATAATTTCCTTATAATTTTCTTTATCTTGTAAATAGGCATATGTTTCAAATGTATTTCCTGCTAAATCACTTAAACTTGTATCATTATTTAAGATTTGGAAATTTAATTTTCCTTCATATTTTTCTATATTTTTTATTCTAACTCTATAAGATCTTTTTTGATTCTGAAGTACCTATTTTTTCAAATTCAACACCCTCTTGAATATAATTAGACTCGCCAGCATCTACTACAAATGCTTTAAAATTTTGTTCTTTAACTAAGTCCCCTGCACTTCCATAAAAATATCCATTATCACTTATATTAAATTCTATTGTTATAGTTGAATCTTTATTTGCATATGTATTATCTGTGTTATCTGTTTCTACTTTGGTAATATTTACTGTTGGTTTTATTCTGTCTACACAATAATAATACATTTTTGAAGAATTAAACAATTTACTTGTTCCAGATACAGTACATGAATTAGGTTTTATATAAATTCCAATTCCCATTGCCAATTCTGGATTAGTTACTGTTAATTCATATTGTTTATTATTTTTACTTTTAAAGATAGGATTTTTTTAATTCAGAACTTAGGCTTATATCATCAAGTGTAAATCCATCAACATCTTGATTAAAAGTTATAGTAAATTTTGTTGTTTCTGAATTTGTCCAATTATTATTTTTTACATTATCTGCTGTTACTTGATATGTCAATGGTTCTTTTACAACAATTTTCCATGCTGGATCAGTATATGCTCCATAATGATTTCCATCTTCAGCTCTTGCTTCTGCTGTTAACTCTGTCGTTCCGGCTTTTTTTGCTGTAACTTTAATATTCTTTACTTTTGCATAATTTTGAATATTATTTAAATCAACTTCCTTATTATTTGCATCTAAAAATACAACATCAACAATATCACTTGAAGTTTTATTCCATTGTTCAAAATGGTAATATAATGATGCATAATCTGATGGAATAAACCATCTTGTACAACTTTGACCAACTGTTAATTCTATTTTATTACTATCATAATATGAAATTGAAGGTCCTGTAACAAATACTCCATAACTTCCTTCCCAATCGCTACTACTATTAGAACATTTTATATGTATTCTTGTTTTTCCAACCTTAAGAGCTTTAACTTTGTAATATGCTGGATATCCATAATCATTATAAACAATTTCTACACTACCTATACTAGAATCTTCAAGCCAAGCTTCATATGTTTCACAATTTTCATAATAAAAACCTCCGCCAATGAATTTCTTGTCCAACACTCATATTTAAATCTTCATAATCTTTTGTATAATAAGCTTTATTAGTCTCACTATCTCCCTGCTCTACAATAACAGGCCAACTAATTTTTAAAACTGCACCATCACTATAAGAAATATTTAATGTTACATTCGTTGTTCCTGGTTCTTTAGCTGTAAATTTCATATAATAATAAGAACTATCATTTGTCATTAAAAATTCTCCATCAACAATAGCCGAATTATCAGCTGTAACTTTATAACTACTAAATGCTGTATCTAAAGATATAAATCCTCTTTCTGCTTCTTCCCCTACTTTAAATTGAACTGTATCACTATAATATTCTGCTGAATGTTCTACACCTGGAGTAGACTCTGATGGAGTTTGTGAAGAAGATGATGATGGAGTAACTGTAACATTTACATAGTCTGATATTCTTGTTCCATTTTCTCCTAAATAATATATAGATAAAGATGTGCTTCCTGCTTTTTTTCCTATTATTTTAAATTTTTTTGCATCATCAGTTCTTTCAACAGTTATAATATTATTATTTGTTTCATAATAAAAAGGGCCACCATAAGAAGAAATAATATTAACATATTGACTTTTGTTTTCTTTCAAACTTACTGAATCTTCTTTAATTTGTAATCTACTACTTTCACTGGAAATTTTAACTGTTATTTCATCCCAAACTTGAAAACTATCATCTGTTCTTAGGGTTATTTTCGTTTGCCCTGTGGCTATTGGAGTAAAATAAAGAGTATCACTATAGCCATTATTAGTCGTATCCCTTGTATAAATATTACTTATATACTTACTATCATATTCGATTTTTAAATTTTTAACATTATTTGATGTATCTTTATTAACATAATGTGCTGAAAATTTAATAGAAGTTGGTACACCTTTGGTTGCATTCATACTATCCAAAGGAAAGGTTATATAATATTCTGCATCTGTATGTTTTAAACTTTTTTGAATTTCTTCCCCTTGTATATATGTACTTTCTTTGTTTTCTTCATTATAAATACTTATATAATATGATGCAATACTAAGAATTGCAACTCCTACTATTAAACTTATAATTAATGTTATTTTTTTCTTCATACTAATTGCTCCTTTTACTGATAATACGTTATCATTTAAATCTTACTTTATATTTATATTAAAGTAAATAGCAGTAAAAATCACATTTTTTAATATGTTAAATTTTCCTCTACGGAAGTACATTTAGCCATTTTTATGTATCATTTATTAAGTTTTTATTACATTTATATTACGAATTAAAAAAACAAAAAACATATAATCAAAAATTGATTATATGTCATTTTTTATTTTATTTTTCTTTTTTGCATTTTATAAGAAATCTTACTAACCAAGCCAGTTGGAGCAATCTTAGCTCCTATTTTTGCACATTTTATAGAAAAACCTGGAACAATATAAAATTTATTTTTCTCCAATTTTTTTACAGCATATTTTGCAACATATTTGCTACTTAACCCCTTGATGCTAAATTCAACATCAGCTACATTATTAAAATTTGTATCAACTGGTCCTGGGCACAAAATACTTATTTTAACATTTGATTTTTCTTTTTTTAATTCTTCTCTAATTGCTTCACTAAGCCTTACAACATATGCCTTTGTTGCATAATATGTTGCCATTAATGGTCCTGGCATAAATCCTGCAATTGATGCAACATTTAAAATCTGTCCTTTATCTTTTTGCTTCATATCTTTTAAATATAATTTTGTTAAAATATGGTATGCTGTAATATTTGTATTTATCATGTTTATTTCTTTATCTAAATTAGTCTTTGTAAAATCTCCACAAGTACCAAAGCCTGCATTATTTATTAATAAGTCTACATCTTTTACTTGTTCATATAATTTTTTACAATTTTTTTCTACAGATAAGTCCATACTTATAATTTGTGAATTTGTTTCAATCTCTTTTTTTACTTCTTGTAATTTTTCTTCATCTCTTGCAACTAGTACTAAATCATAACCTTTTTTACTTAAAATTTTTGCCATATCTCTTCCTATTCCAGAAGAGGCACCTGTTATTAATGCTTTCACTAAAATCTCCTTTTTATATAAGTTATTTACTGTTTTTACTAAATTTATTCATAACAATTCCAACAGCATGAACTATTTTAGTTGATTTTTCATTTGCAACACCTTTTCCTATTGCCTTGCCTCCAACTGTAAGTGCTGCAACTGTTGCACTTAATATAAATTGTAAATTAAAATTTAGTCCAAATTGCTCTGTAATTTTAACTGATATTAATGCACTTATTGCACCACTTAACTCCACATATATCTCCTATTACATCAGCACAAATATTGGCAACTTTTGGTGCATTTCGAATTAATTTTATTGAGTCTTTTGATCCTTTTACTTTTTTGTTGCTTTTGCATGAAATTCATGTTCATTTGCAACTGTTACGGCCACACCAACTATATCAAAAAATATACCTATTGCAATTACAAGTACTAAAATTAAAATGGCTGGAACTAATCCTAGTCCAGATACCCCATTTGCAGATACATAAGAAAATATCATTGATAATATAAATGTTGATATAAATACCTTTATAAACCATACTGTATTCGAGTGATCTTTTGTTTTTTCTTTTTTATTTTTCATTTTTTTATTTTCCTTATATTTATTTTTGTTTTAGATGGTAAAAGTCTAAGTAAATTTTACGGTTTAGGTCTAGTCGAATTTCTCTTTTTCCCGCTTAGCATTACTGCTATAGCTGTTTCCAATTAAGGGAAAAATTTACTAAAATAGTAAACACCAGATCACCACTTAAATCCGTACCTTAATCCCTAGACTTTCATGCAAAAATTGCAAACATTCTAGAAGTTTTCCTTGACATACTTTTTAAACTTTACTAGTCTTTTTTGCAAGTATAATTTCATAACTGTATTAGTTTAATTTCGGCCAAAATTAAACCAATAATGATAAATTAATCCCAATACACTCACTCGAGACAGGCTACTCTATGTATTTCGTGTCTTGGCACTCAACATAGGTTTAACTTAAGTTTAAACTTAAGCCTCCGCGAAACCAGGGAATCATATGTATGCCATTACATATTACCCTAGTTTCTTTACTCCCTAATATCACACAAAACTGGCATTTCGCGCAAAATCAAGAAACTTCAACGATGTGCCCTTTAGTGGATTTTTAGCCCCACCCTCATAAAGTTTAGTACGACTAGAATAATGCACCATCATTTTAATATTATAACATTTATAACATTTTATTCCAAATTTATTTTTTTCAATTTTATTCATAAAAAATTATTGGCTGTTATTTTTACAGCCAATAATCTCATATTTTCTCACTTTATCTCTTGTTTTTAATTTTTTTCTTTAATTTTAATTAATCATTTATATGTTTTATTATTTCATTATATATTTGCTCATGTATATCTTCTATTGTTCTTACTTCTTGTTTTTCATTTACACATTTTATTTCATACCAATTATATTTTTTAGAAACACTACATGCTGCATTATGAGCATCAATTAAGTGATTTCTATCACTTTCATGTATATCTTTTTACTATCTCCTGTAAATTTATTGTCTCTATCTTTTATTAATTCTAAGGCCTTATCTACAGGCATATTTAAGAAAAATTTCTGTTGGAACAGGTAAACCATATAAATTAAATTCAAAATCCCATAACCAATTTAGAAATTTTTCTCTTTCTTCTTCATCATCTATTTTTTCCAGCTTGATGCACCATGTTTGCTGTTGTATATCTATCTGCAAGTATTATTCCTCCGTTTTTATAATATTCTTCATAACCTGTTTTAAAAGTTGCATATCTATCAGCTGCATAAAAAGTTGAGGCTATATATGGGCTAATTTCTTTTGCATTTTTTCCAAATTCTCCAGACAAATACATTTTTACAAGTGATGAGCTTGGGCTATCATAATTTGGGAAACTAACTGTTTTATATTCTATATTTTCTTTATCTAGTCTTTCTTGTAATTTTTTAAACTGAGTTTGTTTTCCACTACCATCTGTCCCATCTATTACAAATAATTTTCCTTTTTTTATTTTGCTTGGTGTTTTATTAATCATTTTATTTACGGATGCAATAATATCATCTATGTTTGAATCATATTCATCTTTTACTAAATTGTACATTTTATTTCCCCCTTTTTTCACATTATATACTTACATTTTTCTTTTGCAATATTGTAATATAATTTTTTAAATGTTATAATAAACCAAAAATTGTTAAAAAATACAAAGGATAGATATTTATGAAACTAAAAAATTATTTAAATTTACAATTTGCATATTATCACTTATATTAACTATTATATATATTATTTACAGAATTTTTTATACTCTCCCAACCACTTTAGGAACTTTATCTTTAATATTTGCAGTAATTATACTTTTAGTAGAAATATGGGAATCTATTGATTTTTTTACTTATTTTATTAATATTTTACTAACAAATAAAAAATCTCCCAAAATCCCTGACTTTAATATTATAAAAGAAATTCCAGATATTGATGTATTTATTGCAACATATAATGAAAGCCCAAACATTTTAACCCGTACTATTGAGGCTTGTAAAAATATGGAATACCCTGATAAAAATAAAATACATATATATGTTTGTGATGATGGAGATAGATTAGAAATTAAAGACTTAACAATTAAAATGAATGTTAACTATATTTCTCGTTCAAATAGGAAAGATGCAAAAGCAGGAAATTACAACAATGCATTATTAAAAACAACTTCTCCTTATATTGCAACCTTTGATAGTGATATGGCTCCAACAAAAGATTTTTTATTAACCACATTACCATTTTTTTATAAAGAAAAAAAATGTTGGTTTTGTTCAACTTCCTCAAAGTTTTATAAATCCAGACATTTTTCAATATAGATTAAAAATGCAAAATAAAATACCATTTGAACAAGACTATTTTTATCATTCTATACAAATAGCAAAAAACAAAACAAATTCTGTTGTTTATTGTGGCACTAACGCACTATTTTCTAGACAATCTTTAAAAGATGCAAATGGTTTTGCAACAGGAACACTTTCTGAAGATATTGCAACTGGAATAATTATAGAATCTAAAGGTTATAAAGGTATTGCACTTAACAAAATAGGTGCATATGGAATATGTGTAAATGATTTTAGTGCATTTGCAAAGCAGCGTACGCGTTGGGCAAGAGGTTGTATTCAAATGCTTAAAAAATATAAAATTTTAACAATAAAAGGATTATCTATAAGGCAAAAACTTGAATATATGTCTTGCGTTTCTTACTGGTTTTTTGGAATTCGACGTTTAATATATTTGCTTGCCCCTTTATTATTTAGTATTTTGGGAATTATTGTTGTAGACTGTAATTTACTAACATTTATTTCTATATGGCTTCCTACATATGTTTTAAAAAGATTTGGCTTAGATATTATAGAAGGAAATAAACGTTCATCAACAGGGAATAAAATATATGAAACAATTTTAACCCCTGTTTTATGTTTTAAAGTACTGGCTGAGTTTATAGGTTTTAAGCAAACTAATTTTAATGTAACTCCTAAAAATACATCAAACTATACAATGGAAAAAGAAAATAAAAAAGTTTTATCTTGGCATTTAAGCTTATTTATATTAAATATAATTGGTTTTATTATGTGTATTGCTAGAGTTTATGACAATAGCATAGAAAACTATATTTTATCATTTGTATGGACATTTTCTAATATTTTCTATCTTTTTATATCTATTGTTTTTGACCTTAGATATAAAAGATATGGTTATAAAAATTTTGTCCCAAACAAAATTAACAAATATAGTAAATTAGCTTTAATAAGAAGGGAAAAATAGAATGAAAAAAATAATTTTTATAGTAGTATTAGTTATAATTTTATTATTTGTATTGTATAACTTTACACCAGTTTTTGCTCCTTTAAAAGAAAATATACTCTATACTAAATATGTATCAGACAATGGCTTTTTACATGTAGATGGAACAAGCATAAAAAATAATAAAAACAATGATTTTGAATTAATGGGACTTAGTAGTCATGGTTTACAATGGTATAATCAATTGCTTACTTATGACAATTTAAAAACTTTAAAAGATACGTGGAAAATTAATGTTTTTAGAATTGCTATGTATACTGATGAAAACGGTTATATTAATAATAAAGATGAAATGAAACAAAAATTAATAGAAATAACAAATAATTTAATTGACTTAGATATGTATGTAATAATTGATTGGCATACATTAAAAGACAATGACCCTAATAAGTATAAAGAAGATGCAAAAGTATTTTTTGATGAAATTTCGACTTTATATAAAGACTCTCCAAATATTATATATGAAATATGTAATGAACCAAGTGGAAATACTGTAACATGGGATGACCAAATAAAACCATATGCGGAAGAAATAATACCAATAATACGAAAAAATGCTCCAAAATCATTAATTATTGTTGGAACTCCTAATTGGTGTAAAGATTTAACTTCACCTTCTAATAATAAACTAAATTATGAAAATATATTGTATTCATGCCATTTTTATGCTGGAACACACAAACAAGAATTAAGAGATGAAATAGATAAAGCATTACAAAATAATCTTCCAGTAATTGTTTCTGAATGGGGTACAACTGATGCAAGTGGTAACGGTAGTGTAGACATAGAAGAATCAAAAAAATGGATAGAATATTTAAATAGTAAAAAAATAAGTCATATAAATTGGTCTTTTTCTAACAAAAATGAATCTTCTGCAATTATAAGACAAGATTATTTAGAAAATCCAGATAATAATGATACTTCTAATAATGAAGATAACTTAAAAAATGATTTTAATGATTACTTAACTGAATCTGGAAAATTTGTAAAATCAATCTTTAATTAATTTTAATAAAAATAAGTATATAAAAAACCAGTGAATTCACTGGTTTTTTATGTTTTTATTATTTTATTTCAGTCTTACAGTCTGTATAATTACTTGATGTTATTGTTTCTACCTGTGTTCCAGAGTAAGTTGTACTAAATCTTCCATGTATACCAACTAAATAGTCTGCATTTGTTGTTCCTTTAATTAAACTATTACTAATATTAGTTCCTATCATTGTAATCATTGATTGTCCAGCTGAAGAAATCACACCTGGGTCTCCTATAATTCCACCAACAGAATCATTTCCTGTTATAGTTACCGCATATTTTCCTTCTTCAAATGTTTCATTTTCTTTACCTCCAACAAAACAATTTTCTATTTTTACTGTTGCTCCTCCTGAAATTCCACCTACTTGTGAATTTCCTGATATGTTACTATCTATAACATTACATTTTTTTACATATGTATCAGTTCCGGTAAAATTTGAACCATGTCCTACAATTCCACCTACTCCGTTTACTCCTTCTCCTGTAATATTTGTATTTAATAATGTACATCCTGAAATTGTATTTGATGCAGATCCAATAATTCCACCTAAATGTCCTGTTGTTGCAATTAATTTTGATTCATTTACATTACAATTGCTTAATATTGTTGTTCCTACTGGCATATTACCAACTATTCCACCAAAATCACCACTTGCTGTTCCTGTTATAGTTGATTTATTTACCGTACATCCAGTAATATTTGCCTGTGATATTCCGGCAATTATACCTCCTCTTTCTTTTGCAATTACATTAACATTATTTACTGTAATATTTTTTACATCACTTGCTGAATCTGCTTGTCCAATAGTCCCTACTGTTTGACTCTTAGTTCCATCTATTGTTATATCATTAATATTTATGTTATCTGTTATTATTTTTCCAAATCCAAGTAATATTCCTGTATGTTGTGTTCCTCCAACTATTTTATTTGTTCCATTTGATGTTTTATTTATTGTAATTCCTGTAAATTTAGCAATCGATGTTACTGTTTGGTCAGACATTAAATTACTTGTTTTCGTAGCAATACCAACTAATCCTCCTGTACTTCCATAAGAATCTTCTGATACGGAAATATTTGTTAAAGTTATATTATTCAATTTTGGATTTACTGCGACACCAACTAGTCCTCCAGTTCCATAACTTCCTAAAACTTTTAAATTAGATAATGTTATATTTGAAATTGGCATTTCTTCTTTTGTATCTGTTATTGCAATTAATCCTCCTGCTCCTCTTTTGGCACTAACAAATACATTATTTCCTGTAATTTTATCTATACTTGGACTTGCATATGAATATCCTGCAATTCCTCCTGCTTCGCCATTTGTTGTTATAGATATATTATTAAACTTTTAACATTGCTAACATTTAATATAGATCCTAATTGTACGGCTATCATACCTCCTGATGTTCCACCTGTGTTATTGTTTATTGTTATTCCCTCAAGATTAACATTATCAATACTTGTAGAGTCAGTTGCATTTGCTGCAATTCCACCAATTTGTACAGTTGATTTTTTACCATTTAAAACATTTAAATTAATTTTGCTTAAATTAGAATTTGTAACATTTATTTTTCCTGCTTTTACCAACAAGACCACCTATTAATCTTGTTGAAGCACTTACTGTATTATTATCTGTACATGTTAAATCTTCTACATTACAATTATCAAATGTTATTGTGGCTCCAAATGTTGTTCCAATAATACCAGCCATATTATCTGATGAAGTTTCTATTTCTACATTTTTTACTGTACAATTTGAAATATTTTGTAAATCCCCTGCATCAGCTACTATTCCTGCTGCACTTCCATACATACCTGTATGTGATTCATTTCCTGTATTTATATTGTATTTTCCACTTTACAGCCACTTATTTCGCAACCTTCACCAGCAATGCTTCCCATAATTCCTCCTGTTGATGTTGCATTTGATGTTATAGTTAAATCTGTAACATTACAATTTTTAATTTTATATTGATTAAAACATGCGCCTGCCACAATTCCGCCAACAGCTGTAGTTCCAGATGAGTAACTTACCATTTTAGTTGTATTAAAGTTAATGTTAACATTATTTACATTAGATTCTTCAATTGTATAACTTCCATTAACTCCACTTGTCATCAAACCACCAAGTTCTGAACCTTGTGTTATAGTAGAATCAACTACCTTACAATTATTAAATGTAGTATTTAAATTAGTTGCTCCTGCAATTCCTCCCATAGAATCATTATAGCCTGATCCATTTTCAGAATTTATTGTAGTTTTTTCTACTACACAATTATCTATTAATGAACTACACTCTTCTCTAGCATTTGATTGAATTGCATTATATATTCCTCCAAACATTTCCATAGTTAGCATTAATTTCAGAATCATATACTTTTAGCATTTATTATATTTACAGTTCCTTTACTGTAAACATAATTTTCTGCAAGAATTCCTGCTGTGTTTATTCCGTAAGAACTACTTTGAATACCATTATTATATATTTTACTACTTATTACTTGAACATTTTTAATTAGAGTATCTACATCATTTGAATTATAACCCATTCCAAATATTCCTGCTACATTAATATAACTCCCACTTGATTGATTTTTAAATTCAACTGTAGATTCTGTTACATTACATTCAGTTATATATACTTGTTTAATTTCATAACCTTGTCCATATATTCCACTTACTGCTGTTCCATTACCTGCATAGTTTTCGGTAATAATACTAGAATTACTTACATTACAATTATTAATTTCATTGTATACCTCATTACTATATCCATAGCCTCCAAATGCAATTATTCCTGCAGCATTATTATATTTTGCATTTACAGTAGAATCTACAACATTACAATCATTTATATAAATATATTGACTGCGGTTTGCATATTAGAACCATTATTACTTGAATTATTAATATTTACATTTTCTATTTTACAATTTTTTAATGTTACATATTCTGTACATGCATCTCCAACAATTCCTCCTAAAGAATTATAATTTCCCCCTTCATTAATTGTTAAATTACAATTATTAGCATTTGAATTTGTTATATCCAATCTATAAGCATTGGTTTGAGCTATAATACCTGACACGTGACTTGTTCCACTTATATTTCCAGTGTTTACGCAATTATCGATTTTTGTTGTTCCACATTTTATTACCTGTCCATCTATATAATCTACCCAATAATTTTTTAGCAATTATTCCCGCTGCTTCTATACTGTTAGATCCTGCTGGCATTGTTGATGTAATATCTCCAGTATTGTTACAATTTGATATTTCAATTGTACCTACAGCTCCTGATAAAATTCCAGAACATGTTGCATAATTTCCTGTAATACTAGATTGGTTATTACATTCATTTAAATTTAATTTAATTCTTGAATAAGATAAAACTCCTGATACTAATCCTTCATTATTTTGAGATGTTCCCTCGATTTCATTTAAATTATTACATTTTTCAACTATTGCAATATCATTATCTGTATTTTTTATCTATTGCAGCAACTATTCCAGAAGCTCTTACATTTTGACTTTGAGAACTTATTTTTCCTGTATTTGAGCATTCGTAAATTAAAGTTCTTCCTTTTCCCATTCCTAGAATTCCAGCTGTATTTGTATATTCATAATTATTTGTTATGATTCCTTCATTAACTGATTTTACTATTTGTATTTCATTTATATTCCAAGTAATATTACTAGTATTTCCTTCGTTATATACTTTACCTGTTTTGCTTGAAGATGTATCTAAACTTCCAACTTGTATACTATTAAATTCATCTTCTGAAATCACATTAACAGTTGCTTCTACATAATATTTTTCTTCTTCTTTATTCCATTTTTTTATTATATTTAATTTTATGTAGTTATTTGATATATCCTTATAACCAACTGGTGCTTGTACCTCTTTTATATAATATATATCAGTTCCTGTTGTATCTATTTTCGTAAGTCCAAAATTTAACTTTCCATTTTGTACATCTATATTTTCATAACCATTTATAACTTGTTTTTCTCTATTTAGTACTTTAAATCTTGCACCATTTAATAAACCACTATTTTCAAAGTCTGTTTTACTTAATTCGACATTATATTCACCTGTTGTTCTTTCATTTTTTATAGCTAAACTTACAAACTCATTTATGTTATCATAGTTTTGATTCATTTATACAATCTCTTAATACTAAAATTGTCTTGCTTTTTGTATGTCCTACAACCCCCCAACATTTCTTAGTGTTGAATTTATTTTTTCCTGTTACTTTACAATTTTTTAATATTGCATTTTCTGAATAACCAATTATAGATCCAACTGCATCTATATCTTCTTCGGTTTCTTCTTTAGTATCTGTATTGTCTGCATTTTCATCCACATATTTTGTAACATTAATATCTACATTTTCTAATGTTAGGTTTTCTATTATACCTGAATAAGTTCCAAATAATCCAAATTTCTTTGTTGTTTGGTCATTTGTATCTATTTTTAGGTTTGTTATTTTATGTCCGTTTCCATCAATCATTACATTGCTTACATTTAAAGGTGTCCAATCTTCTCCTTGTAAATCAATGTCTTGTTTTAATATATATTTTTTTGTTTGATTATTTTGAATATTTAGTAAATCATTTTTTGTATTGATTTCTATTGTTTTATATTT
>VOFB01000614.1_pt1 | contig 14001 bp, 22 predicted proteins | sample 5384141 | NCBI WGS metagenome assembly VOFB01 (sample SAMN12384721, study PRJNA508395) | human gut metagenome | isolation source: healthy gut A | host: Homo sapiens | reverse complement strand
CAAAAATGCTCAAGGCGATCCACGCCCAGGAGAGCAAGAAAAGGGTCCCGTGAGAAGGCGAAAGCCGTGGTCGCCGAGCTGCGCGCCATGAAACTGAAGGAAGCTGCCAAGAAGGTCGAGGACGGCATTGAGGAAACGCTGACCTACTGCGATTTTCCCAGCGAGCACTGGACGCGCATCCGCACCAACAACGTGATCGAGCGGCTGAACCGGGAGATCCGCCGCAGAACCCGCGTGGTGGGAACGTTCCCTGACGGCAACTCCGCCCTGATGCTGGTCTGCGCCCGGCTCCGCCATGTGGCGGGCACCCAGTGGGGCAACAAGAAATACATGAACATGGAGCACTTGGAGGCGGTTATGGACGACGAGTTCTAATCTGCTGACAATATGTTCTCCGACTTTTCGGATGTTGCATTCTCCGCTATATCGAATCCGCCTGCCAAGGTATTCCATATCCAGCTTATCTTCATTCATTTTGCGATTGCGATCCATAACCTCGTTTGGTATTCTCATGATCTGTAATTTGGCAAGATCAACCAGAGACCAGACAGAGTTTGCCCGACGATTATATCGTCACGGACCGTCTTAATGTAGAAATTCCGTTCTTCTGAACTGCCCTGTCCTCATACGCAAAAATGTACCAACTATTATTTCTTCCCCGCATTTCGGATAACGGGATATATCGACTTGCCAAAAGTAGATGAACCATCCCAGGCCCTTCATTATAAGATTTTGTGTGCCAACCCCTGTATCGTCGCATTCAAAGTGAAAACATTCTGAAAGCAATCAATCACTGCACTTAGAGACATTTCCCCGTTGAAGGCGGAATCTGTATATCTGACCCTTGTCTTATATTCATACATCTTGCCCAAAACTCCTTTGAGAATATCCGCTTCACACAATTTCTAATCAATCAGCACACAGGGGACGAAACTACTAAAATTGATTATAAATGAATTCCGGAGCTGTTGATAAATTAGCGTACATTAAATACAAATATGAAGCTATCACCATAAGAAACACCTTTAAAATCGTCAGGAAATTCCTGATGGTTTCATTTTTCAAAAATTCACGGATCTTTTCATCTCTACCCTCCGCATTTAATAACTTATTTTTGAAAAAGTAAAATCATCTACCACTGCACAGGTACTACTTATTGCAGCAACATCGTACTTTTTATTTGGTATATACTTCCCTTTTCCAGGAAATAAATACTGTCCACATACACATCCCCCAAGCCATTCGCACCGTATAAGTGCCGGATTCACCTGTGTGCAGATATGTACCGCTACGATATTCCGCTTTATTTGTGTGATCCAGTTCTGTCTGCTCATGAGGCAAACTGATGGTAATCGCATCAGTTTGTCCATGGCCGGCCAACCGATAGGACCCGTCATTCTGCACTTCTGCACCATCCGAAGCTACAGTTGCTTCCGGCGTCAGTATTTCATAAGTGGTAGTGTCGGTGATCGGCTGATTGTTGTAAAACTCATATACTGCACGATCCAGATATACCCAGCCTTTCCATCCCAGGTGCATGATATCACGCAGAAAATAAATTTCGTATTCCTTCTGCGAGAAATCAGCCAATTTTACATTATATTCTCGGCATATATCTCGGATATTCTGGTAATACGTATTGCGATCCGCTTTTTTGAGAATTCAGCATAATCATACCACCGACCATTGACCGGAGCGCTAATAATCAGCGGCTCAATATTTAATTCTTTGCACACATCCAGGAACAACCGAAAATCATCGTATTCCGGAGACTCCACATAGCTTGCGCCGGAATAGCTGCCTTTCAGGGAAGCTATTTTATCTGCCATGTAGGTGGTGTAATAATCGTCATTTACGCCAAAGGTGTTGTTCGTGCAACTTTCGACACCGAGGTCTGCCGATTTCAGCATCAATTCATTCCAGTTGATGTCCTCGGCTTTTACATAGCGTTCTTGTTCTATTGGGAGATTCTGGGATTTTAACGCATGGGCGGTTTCAAATTTTGCTTTTTTTCAGCCCTAAATGAGTTGTATGCGGCCATCTCCAGACGCGTCAACAGATTTAATGAACCATCTATGTACAGCCGCTCGTCTTTCTCTACTCTAGCAAGGGTTGTCGGATCCGAAGTCAGCAATTCATTTACTCTGTTTGCTACCGCAATCCTCGTTTCCTTCGAGATAGAATCATTTTTCAAAAACTCGACAAAATTTGTTTCTTCAAATTTGCTGCAGAATGATTCTGAGGTCAGACCGTCATGCGTAAACCATTGTGGTGAAATAATCAAAACAATTTTATTGTTTTTATGTTGTTTGATAAGGCGCCTACATTGATAGCCTGGGGAATACACTGAAAGTATCCGCTTCCCATCAGCACCATGTTGAAATCCGAATTTCCATAGTTAAACAGCTTCGGTGGATAAGCCGGGCTGTTTGAAAATGACAACTCTGATGACCCCAACACCACAATAGAGCGTTCATCGAGAACCTTCTCCATCACATAATCAGAACAACAGTTTTTTGAGGAAACATTGTTATAATATATAGCCTTTTCGATATTGTCATCGAGCAGTGTTTTTGCGTGCAAATTCAACCCGATTATGCACACAAATGCACAAACTAAAGCGGCCAATAGCAAGTATACCTTCTTCACGGTTACATACGCTCCTTAATTAAAGCGATAATTTTATTGGGTGTATCAATATCCGCTCGCTGAATCTCAGACGGTGCAATGACTACATTAAAATTATCCTCGATAGCAAACAGCAAGTCAGCAAACGCCAAAGAATCCAACAGCCCCGAATCAAAGAGCTCCCCATCAAGATCTGTTTTTACGCTGTCATCGTCACAAACCTCAGCCAGAATATCCAACAATTTTTTCTTCCATTTTTTATTCCTCCATTTTCAAAATCGTGTTAGGATTAAATTCCAAACTTCCGTCAAATACCCGGAGAAGATCAAAATCCCAGCATAACAATGTTAAGATTGATAAACCACGAGCAAAACCACATAGCATTTATTGTTCCTATATTTTTTATAGAACTTAGACTTTTTCTGATATACTTCAACCACTGCAAGAAGAATCCCGTGGTAAAGACCGTAAAGGATATAATGTCCCTCCAGTCCATGCCATACGCCCATGATTAGCATATTCAGCACCAATCCGACAGATGCGCCGGTCAAGCGATTTGAGAAGCGCTTTTTCCTGGCAGAATCCAGCATGAAGCGGGTAAAAATGAAATCTCTGAACCAGGTGGATAGGGTAATATGCCATCTGTTCCAAAAATCCTTGATGTCAACGCTTAAAAAGGGTTTATTAAAGTTATCCGGCGTTTTGATTCCAAGCAGGTAACTGGTGCCAACAGCCGTAGCGCTATATCCGGCAAAGTCGAAAACCAAATATAGCCCGTAAATGTAAGCATACCCAACCAGGTATATAGGCCGGTGTTTCCCTGCGAAATAAGTTTGCAGAAGATAATAGAAAAACCCGAACAGGCGACTTTATAGAATATACCGAGGATGATCTTATACAAGCCCGTCCACAGTAATTCAATATATTCCTGGCGGGACCAGATCTTATTATCATCCTCCGCAAATCGCCTGCTTCTGTCAATGGGACCGGAACTAAGACACGGAAAAAAATCAGAATTCTATGAACTGAAATTCATCTATTTCTTTTATTACACCGTCATAGCACTCAATGACGACCTGAATGATTTTAAAGCAAATATAGGATATACCTAAAAATCCGAATACACTATACCCTCTGAGCCCGCCTATTTTATACACCAATAACGGCAGCAGGCTCAGGAAAACAGCGTGGCCATAGATATACTTATTTCTTCCGTATTTTTTCGAAGGTATAAATAGATCTTTACCAAATATGCGGCAAAAATAACATAGCCTATCAGATAGAGCAGCTGTATTTTTGTTGAGCCGTATACCTCCCAGATAAAAAACAGGGATAGGAGCCATCTGTACCATTTTAATTTTTCTCTGATAATCCCAGCAAGACCGCTGGGATCAAAAGAATAAACAAAACCATGAAGAAATCGCATCCGGCAAAAAACTCATAAAACGCCTCCCACTGCTTTACGATCAATCTTTCCATTATTGGTGCGAGGGATATTGGAAAGAAATTTGATCTTCTTGGGGATCATGTACTCAGGCAAAGTCATTTTAAGCTTGCTTTGATGCTTTCTGCGGCTGTTTTTTCATCCTCTGTCGCTTCGACAAAACTACACCAGCCACTAAACTGGAGACCTTTCCATCTCTGTACTTAGGTAAAACCACCGCTTGTATGATGCCGTGAATTTTAAGCAGGTTGCTTTCGATATCCTCCAATTCGATCCTATATCCGTGAAGCTTGACCTGATTGTCAATCCGCCCGCAATAGTGGAGCATGCCGTCTATAATGTATCCCTCATCACCGGTTCTGTAGAATCTGTATTCCACGCCATTTACTGTTGTGCGTCCGAAGGATTTCTTGTTTTTTTTTTCTGCATTGTTCCAATATCCAATACTCACGGAATCGCCAATAATGACAATCTCGCCTTTTTCCCCATCGACCACCGCATTGCCGTTTTCATCTGATATTCGGATCCAAGTTCCGTCTTTTGGCTTGCCGACTGGCAGCGGAGAGTACTTTTCGTTGATTTCATCGGTCACATTGATCTCCGTAATTGCACAGGTGGATTCTGTTGGTCCGTATGTATTGACCACATTTTGCTCCGGGAAAACGTTTCTTCAGGCGACTTACGGTTTTATTCGTCAATATTTCTCCGCAAAACAAAAAGTCCGTAAGGTCGGGGAAGAAGCTCTCCGGAGAATATCGGATCAGCGACATACATCCGCAAAGGAGGGCGTAGAAACCCATTTGTTGATACCGGATCGTCTCAATGCTTCATATAGAAGCTTCATATCTACCTGCACATTTTTCCCAAGGGCAAAAAGCGTACCCCCCTGTATATAAGCACAGGTACAGATCCATAACCGACAAGTCAAAGGAAAAGGGAGCCTGATTCATGAAAGTATATACTTTTTCCTGAGCTGTACCGCTTCCCAGACAAAGAGCCCATTTGATAAAATTATCCAGACAATCTCTTGTTATCTCTGTACTCCCTTGGGCGTTCCTGTGCTGCCGGATGTAAAAATAATATAGAACACATCTTCTGCGGTAACATAGTTTGAACTATCCGCTTTTCCATCCGTTGTAGAAATGATTTCATTGATTTTCCTGTAGCTCCTTGATTCGATCGCTATCGATTTCCAGCGGCTCAGTGGTTAGAATAATCTCCGGTTCAACCTCTCGGATAATAGCTTCCGTTCTGGATAGCGGCACATTTACATCAATCGGGCAGTAAGCTCTTCCGGATTTAACGCAAGCCAAAAAAGCATACAAGCATCATCGGATGCTTATGCCCATATACAATGATCGGCTTATTTGTTCTGGAGCTCTTTCGTCAGATAATAAGCCAGCTTATCCGAAAAAGATCTAGTTCTCCCCACTTCATGGTCATTTCCCCAAAGCCATATTGTGTGCGCATTACAACTCTTTCCGGATGTTTCGCAGAGTTCAGTTTGATTCTTTCCAGTATTGTCATAGTTGATTCCTCGTTTTTTGTTACGCAATGACAGCTCTTCCCTTGCTACAAACCGCCTTGTTTTACTTTCTTAATGTGTACTTTTACATACTTTAATCCGAATCCTAATATGTTGCCATTATACAATCAAATTCTCAAAATTTCAACTATTTTTGCATATTTAATTTGCTTATTTTCTGCAATTTATAAAAGTACACATTTCCAGATTTTTGTAGTGATTTGATTAGGTGGTATTTTCAAATTTGACGGCCTTGCTGTAAAGGTTCCCACGGGCATACCGCAGGCTGCGGCGGCCTGCTTTAGCGTCAGCTTTTTGGCCCGCCACGCTTTATGTACCGGGTAGAATTATCCGGCAGCGGAATCGGCGGTCTGCCGAACTTGACTCCCTTGGCTTTGGCCGCTGCGATTCCCTCCGCCTGCCGCTTGCGGATGAACTCCCGCTCATTCTGCGCTACGAAGGACAAAATTTGCAGCACCAGGTCGGCGATAAACGTACCCATCAGGTCCTTTCCGTTGCGGGTGTCCAGCAGCGGCATAGCAACGCTCTCGCCAGCGTGTGCCACGCCTCCTGCTGGGTGCCGACATATACCGCACCGATAACATACAGCGCAAGCAACCCCAGCTTCATAGGCAGGTCCGGCATTCCCTGCAGCTTCTTCCACATGGTACGAAGCATATTAATACGCCTCGTATGATTTTTACAATTATTTTTCCAAAAGAATTTTTCCCCCCTCTCCTGTGCCAGACGGTAGTGCCATCCGGCAAGTATTCTATAATGTTATGTATCCGCCGAAGGAACGCCCGCCAGGTTTCCAGCCGATTGCGCTGAATACAAGAACAAATCTGGAATTTAAATTTGAACTTACTATGAGCAATTAGAATAGCCTACATGTTGATGCGTATATTTCATCTGGCTTAAAAAGGATATGTAGCCGGTATGGCGGGGATGATTGGACTTACAAAACGCCGCCCGTTGTCCTGTTGGGCGGCGTTGTTCTCGTCATTTTGAATTTTTCAGAATAAATACCTCTTACCGACTGCCAGCAAACCGTTGATATATCTGTGTTTTCTGAAATCCTATAATTACACTCGCACCATCTTTCCCAGAAAAACCGCCTAAAAAGTCGGTTTTTCTGCGTTATAAGTTCGATTTTTGAAATGTACTTGATCACATCCCAATTGTGGTCAGAGAGGCAAAATGGCAGTTGCGCCCTTTTGGTACGGAGGAACGCCGAAGGCCGCAAAATCTAACCCTCCCTAACGGATGCAACTTCCGTATTTTCGACGCAGATACGTCGGAAACTTGAATTTTCCGGCATTATCCACTGTAATCTATCATAATATCTCAGATTTTTTCACGGCCTGCTCGTCGATCCATTCCATGAATTTGTCACGGGGAACGATGATGCGGCTTCCCAGTGTGATGGTGGGGAAATCCCTGCGGTGGGCCACCTCGTAGGCGTGGGCCAGACCGATGCCCAGCACATGGGACACATCCTCCACGGTCAGCATCAGCGGGAGTTCATCAAACGAATTCTATTTGGATTTTCTCATTCAGTTCCTTTCTACCTTCGCCCAGAAGGATTTTATTCTTTGTTTTGCGGCCCAGTTTTTTGAGCCGCTTACATGGTCATGTCAGGCCACTGTTCCTCCTGGTCGGCTGGCTTGTGCCCCAAGGCCATGCGCTTCTCCTACAGCTTTTTCAGCCGCTTGCGGTCGATCTGGATTCCGCCGGGGCGGGACTTTGGGGCGGAGTTGTCCCGGAAGATCCGACTCATGTGGTGGAGCAACCGGGTCACTGCCAGCATCGCAGAGGGCGGACGGTTTTCCTCCGTGGTTCAGAAGGTACTGTGCATTTCGCTGCGGAAAATATCGTTGGTGAGCTTGGACTTGATCTGACGGATGCCCTCTTTGGAGAGGTAGGCCTGTCCCGGCTTTGCGGACCAGGCCATCATGTGGATGTGCGGGTGCTCGCCCTCGTCGTAAAAGGCGGCGTACCAGCGGAAGTCACCGGGCGGTATCTTTGCGGGTGTGTTGTGTGATCCACATTCCTCCTTTCCCCTCATCTGTAAACTATCTTTTCGCCTCCTCCCTGTTAGCATAAAGAGACCGTGCTCCCGGGAGCACGGTCAGAGATGGAAGGACCTTCCGAGCGGATTGCCGTATGGCGGAGAGTGCCCATGCTCTCATAGATACTCTGTCGAAAGCCATGTGGATTCGTCGGCGCGGATACCGTGCCATACCGAACCAGGGGCAACCTTACCCGGGTGAAATTGTCCTTCTATTATTACTTAGAAAAATCGATTTCTTATGCGGCTGGCCGGTTTCGGCGTGTGCGATGGAAGATCAGTCCCACGAACAGACCCACAGCGGCAGGGCAGATCCAGCCCAACCCCAGCTCGAAGAAGGGCAGATAGCTGTCAGCGAAGCCAATGACAGCGGAGACAACAGGGGTCTCCGTAATGGCCTTGGGCAGCGCCTTCACGAAATCGAAGAGGCGGCCGCCAGCGTGAAGCCCGTGACCCACCGATACACCACGGTATCGTGGCCGTACAGATTTCCCAGCAGCGCCAGCAGGATCAGGGTGATGGCCAGTGGGAACAGGAACATCAGCACCGGCAGAGAGATGGCGATGATGGCGTTAAGGCCGATGTTGGTGACCAGCAGGGAAAAAAATACTGAAGCAGATGGCCCAGAAACCGTATTTCGGCCCATTGGGGAACATGGCGGTGAAGGTTTCGGCACAGCTGGTGACCAGACCGATGGAGGTCTTGAGACACGCCAGGATCACCGTCAGTGCCAGCACCACCAGCCCGGCCCGCCCCAGATAGTGCTCAGCAATGACAGCGAAGGCCTCGCCGCCGTTGGTGCAGGAAACGGTAAGGGAGTGGCTCCGGGTCCCCACGATGGTGACGGCCACATAGATGCCGCCCATGAACAGGCAGCTGAAAATGCCGGAGAGCACCGTATTTTTGGCGATAGCGCCGGGCTCCGTGACGCCCAGCCCCGGATGACGTTGATGACCACGATACCGAAGGCCAGACTGGCCAGAGCATCCATGGTGTTGTAGCCCTCCAGAAAACCGGCGAAGAAGGGAGCCGCAGCATAGGCCGCCGACGGCGTCACGTCGGCGATGCGGTCTGTGGGATGCAGCAGGGCCGTCACCACCAGAATGGCCAGCACCAGCAGGAACAGCGGCGTCAGCAGCTTTCCCACCCACGTCAAAATCTTGCCGGGGCGCAGAGAAAAGAATAGCACGGCGGCGAAGAACACGCAGGAGAACGCCGCCAGCAGCACCGTGGCGTTGACATTCTCACCCAGCAGCGGCTCGATGCCCACGGTGAAAGACGTGGAGGCGCAGCGGGAATGGCGAAGAAGGGACCGATGGTCAGGTACAGAGCGCAGGTGAAGAAGATGCTGTACCGAGGACTCACCCGCCCGGCCATCTCCTGCAGGCCGTTGCTGCGGCTGATACCCTGTGCGGCTACACCCAGGAGGGGGGATGCCTACGCCGGTGATCAGCAGACCGGTGATGGCGGGCCATACATTGCTCCCGGCCTGACTGCCCAGAAAATGGGAAAATCAGGTTTCCTGCGCCGAAGAACATGCCGAACAGCATGGTGGCGATGAAGAATTGCTGGCTGAAGGTCAGCCGGTTGGTTTGCGCTTTCATAAATACATTCCCCCAGTTTAATTGCGTGCCAGTATAACACAGTTTTGATCGGGCGTCAAGAAAAATCGCAGACATTTGTATCTGACAAGCGGATGAATGGATATAATGTCCTTTTCAAACGTACCTTTGTGTGCTATAATAGGACAAAGGAGGCGATGCACTTGCAATACGGAGAGGTGCGGCAGGCGCACTTTTTGGAGCGGCCCAACCGGTTCATCGCCCATGTAGAGCTGGAGGGCGAGACGGTGGTGTGCCATGTGAAGAACACAGGCCGCTGCCGGGACTGCTGCTGGTGCGGGGGCCACGGTCTATCTGGAGCGTGGGACCAATCCGGCCCGCAGGACGGCGTGGGACCTCATCGCCGTGGAGAAGGGCCACCGGCTCATCAACATGGACGCTCAGGCCCCCAACCACATTTTTGCCCAGTGGATTCGCCAGCAGGAGCCGGAGATCACCGTCCACCCGGAGTACCGTTACGGGGACTCCCGGCTGGACTTCTGTCTGGAGCGGCCGGAGGGGCTGCATTTGGTGGAGGTGAAGGGCGTGACGCTGGAGCGGGAGGGCCACTGCCTGTTCCCGGACGCCCCCACGGAGCGTGGCGTGCGGCACCTGCACGAGCTGATGCGGGCCGTGGAGGAGGGGCCACCGGGCCACGGCCTTCCTTTCGTGATCCAGATGGCGGACGTGCTGGACTTTGCCCCCAACGACACCACTCACCCAGCCTTTGGCGAGGCCCTGCGGGAGGCGGCACGCCGGGGCGTGGAGATCGTGGCCTACACCTGCCGGGTGACGCCGGAGACGGTGACGCTGGACGCCCCGTGCCGGTGCGGCTGTAACAGGGTATGCCATCCGCTGCGGCGGCGATGTGTATATACAATGTATCAGGAAAGGATGATGCTTTATGAGTATGAGACGTATCCGGAGGGTGTACGTTTCCTGACCCTCCCAATTTATTTAGGAGGAAACCATCATGAACAAGACCATTCACATCCGGGAGGCCGTGACCCCGGGAGGAGGTGGAGCGCTTCTGGCAGGAGCTGCACGCCTATCACGCACGGGACATTTTCCCCGACCCGGCGGAGGAGGACCGGGCATATTTTCTGGACGACAGTCAATACCGGGCCGCCGTACAGCGGATCCATGACCGGGAAGGGGGATCGCTGTTACTACCTGCTGTTTCGGCGGGAGGGCCGGGATATCGGCTTTGCCCTGACGGCACTGTACCCTTCGGAGGACGGCAAGTGCTTCGTCATGGAGTTCTGTGTGCTGCCGGAGTTCCGGGGCGGCGGGACAGGCACCGCCTGCGCCCGTCTGCTGCTGGAGTGGACAGCGGATTGGGGAGCGCAGTATGGGGAGCCGCTGAACGCCGCCGACCCCCGGCGCATCCGATTCTGGAGCCGTCTGGGCTTCCGGCCCAATGGCCGGGACGAGTGGGGCGAGCCGCTGATGCTGCGCCCTCCGGAGCAGGCGCTGTCCATCACCGTGGAGCTGCTGCAGGACCCGGCGGACTGGCAGCTGCGGAAGCTGGAGAACGGCTATCTGGCGGAGATCGGGGAGCCGCTGCTGACGGAGGAGAGCACAGAGCGGCTGCGGGCCGCCGTGGAGCAGGGGCATATCCGCTTCCTGCTGGCATACCGGGGCTGCCGGGCCGTGGGGATGTGCTCTGTGGCAGAGAACTTCTCCACCTTCTGCTGCGGGCCGGTAGCGGTGCTGGAGGATCTGTACGTGGAGCCGGTATTCCGGAGACAGGGCATCGCCCGGCAGCTGACCCGCAGCGCTCAGGCACTGTGCCGTGAACGGGGCGTGGGCAGCCTGACCGTGTGCTGCGCCCCTGTGACGAGGCCATGTATCAGGCGCTGGGCTTCAACGTCCCGCTGGGCGTGAGCCGGAGCTGCCTGCTGTAAGAAATCAAAACCTCCGGCTAAGCCGGAGGTTTGATCAGACCCTATAAGGGCCTATTACGGACGAAGCCCCTTAAGGGGCCCGAAAGGTCTGCCGACCGCATTCCCTTCTCGGCTACCCCTTAAGGGGTTTTATTTATGCCTTGGGATTCTTACTACCCGTAAACGGGTCTATAAATTCCTTTATGCTGATTCAGTCGGATATTTTGTCCTGATAATGTACAATACCTCTATCGCCTGCGAAAAGCTGCACAGCCGCACCACGGACTGGAAGTATTTGAGTTGTCTCAGCACTTGCCCACCCCCTTTTCCTGATGCTCTCCCATTGTAACGCAGCACTTCCACAGCGTCCACCGCCTGCGCCCACACCACAGTCCATCCCAAGGGAGCGCCTCGCCGTCTGTCATGCGGAAAAATCGTTATGCCGTTACAGCTTCTCCAACTGCTCCGCCCACTGGGCCTCCTTGAAGCCCACCAGAACAAAATCGCTGCCCACCAGCAGCGGTCGCTTCACCAGCATCCCATCCGTGGCCAGAAGCTGCAACATCTCCTCCTCGCTCATGCCCGGCAGCTTGTCCTTCAGCCCCATGGACTTATACAGCAGCCCGCTGGTGTTGAAAAATCTCTTCAGCGGCAGCCCGCTGCGCTGATGCCACGCAGCCAGCTCCTCATAGCCGGGGTTCTCCTCCTGATGTCCCGCAGCTCATAGCTGATGTGGTGCTCATCCAGCCACTTCTTCGCCTTCTGGCAGGTGCTGCACTTGGGATAGCAAACAAATATCATGGTTCTGAGCTCCTGTTCTAAATTATATGTATCCGTTTTGGGGCAAAGGGATACTGCCGCATCATATGTGTCGGAGTCGTTGACGTCCATCTTTCATAATAATCGCTCCGACACGGAGATTGATGAAACCGCCCTCACAGGGAAAACACATCCTTTGCCATACAAACCTCCACAGGTTCTGCCTCCTCCCTCAATTATACCGATTCCCCCGCAAAAAGACAACAAAAAATGTGCAGGCGCTTGCTTGCACATTTTTCTCCGACTGCTACAATGTTAAAACATTCTGCGAAGGAGTTTTCATATGATCCTCTATTTTTCCGGCACCGGCAACAGCAAATATGCTGCGCAGCGCATGGCGGAAGCGCTGAACGAGCCGCTGCTCTGCATGAACGACCGCATCAAGGCCCACGACACCGCCCCGTGGAGACCGGCGAGCGCCTTGTGATCGTCACGCCGACCTATGCCTGGCGGATTCCCCGCCTCGTCCGCGACTGGCTGCTGGAGGCGGAGTTCCCGGCGCAGCGCAGGTGTGGTTCATCATGACCTGCGGCAGCGAGATCGGCCCACGCCAGCCGGTATAACCGCTCCCCTCTGTCAGACCAAGGGCCTGACGGACATGGGGACAGCCCAGATCATCATGCCGGAGAACTACATCGCCATGTTTGACGCTCCGCAGGCGGAGGAAGCCCGACGCATCGTGGCCAAGGCGTCCAGCCGGATATCGACCGTTCTATCGCCGCCGTCCGGGAGGGCCGCCCCTTTCCCCGCCCCACGATCGTCTCTGACCGCTTCATGAGCGGGCCGGTGAACCCCATCTTCTATGCCTGCTTCGTCAAGTCCAGCGCCTTTTTACCGTTTCGGAGGCCTGCACCGGCTGCGGCCAGTGCGTCCGCCGCTGTCCCACCAACAGCATCACCCTCCGGGACGCCAGGCCCGTCTGGGGCAAAGGCTGCACCCACTGCATGGCCTGTATCTGCTACTGCCCCACGTCCGCCATCGAGTACGGAAAAAGAGCCTCCGGCAAGCCCGGTATCACTTCGAGGCCCTGTAAGCCTCCCGTCAGGCGATGGCCTCCCGCCACGTTCCCGCAGCGGCAAATTTCGGTACTGCTCCTGATTCCTCCGGAAGAAGCCCCGATGATCAGCAGCACGAACACCGTCGGCACCACGCCAAATGACAGCAGCAGCACACCTTTTATATTGTGTGTTCATGTCCCGCTCCTTTCCGTATGTTTGCCTTACACTACTGTGTAATATTCAGTCGTTTCATTTTGTCAATAAGGCTTTTGAAAAAAATTTGCATATCATGGAAAGCGCCACCGGAAGATATCTCCGGCGGCGCTTTTGGTATACTATTTGGGAAGAATCTTACCTCGTCCAGTCTCACCTTATAGGTATTCTGCATAAGCTGCAAGCTTTTTTCAGCAGCGGCAGCTTCCTGCCGTATCCTGTCAGGCACGGGACAGCAGGGCCGACAATTCATCATATTCCCTTTATCGACTCCGTTTTGAGGGAAATGATCCCCGATTTGATGCGATCACGCCATACCAGCGTAACGGAACGGTTCTTTTCGGGAAATTCCACTTCGATCAAATATTTGCCGGGCCGCCCTATGACCCTCCCAACACCAAAGCTTCTTGTGCGCAATGGGACTGCCCGCAGAGAGTCTTTCTTCAAAGAACTCCTCTGCGTGCTCCAACCTCGCCACCTGCTCCTCCGCCTTTGCCCGTTCCTCTGCTGCGGCTCTTGCGGCGTCTATCTTTGCCAGATAGGCCTTTCTCTCCTGCCCATTCCTCATGGTATAATGGATACCATCAAACAGGCCGTAGACCGAGCAGCAGTAAATGATGTCAAACGCCAGAAGATGCAGCGCTTCGTCCGGATGGATAGGACCTCTTGCATAATCTACCCTGCCCCGGTTTGTTTCCAGCAAAGCAGACAATCCCTGATGGCCTTTACAAGCTCATCGCACATCCGGTGATAGACCTGCAAGTCCATCTGGGTGCCGCTGCCCCAGTTGTCATAGAACTCCACACAATCAGCGAA
>VOFB01000474.1_pt1 | contig 14001 bp, 20 predicted proteins | sample 5384141 | NCBI WGS metagenome assembly VOFB01 (sample SAMN12384721, study PRJNA508395) | human gut metagenome | isolation source: healthy gut A | host: Homo sapiens | reverse complement strand
CCCGGTGAGAAAGCTCGAATAGAAGTTCACCCCGCACACGCCGCCGTGGTCGCCAAGGACACGCAGCTGCCGGTCGGTGAGGTTGCGGCTGTGCCCGCACAGTGCGCGGGCGCAGGAGTGCGACGCGGCAACGGCCCCTTTACCGCCTCGGCCACGTCAAAGAACCCGCCCTCCGACAGGTGCGATACATCGACTATCATCCCGAGCTCGCCCATGCGCTCCACGACCTCGAAGCCGAACGGCTGTCCGAGCGCGTGAAGCTTGGATCCACGGAATTGGGGAAGCCTATGGAGTTTTCATAGTTCCACGTCAGCGCTATCATGCGCACGCCGCGGTCGTAGAGCTGCTGCACGCGCTCCATTCTGCCGTCTATGCACACGCCGTCCTCCAACGTGAGCATCGCGGATATCCTGCCTGCGTCCATGTTCTCCTTTATGTCCGCTGCGCAGCGCACCGGCGGATAAGCTCCTTGTGCTTTTTCCATTTCCCGGTCAAAGATATCGGCCTCGGTGTTGAAGTACTCCCCGGCCCGGTAGTTATCTTATGCTTGTGTACCTGCTCGTGCGTCGGCGTGTATACCGCGAAGCACTGCACCAGTGCGCCGCCGCTGCGGCGCGTCAAGGATCGATGTGCCCCTAGCACATCCTCCAGCCCGCAGCCCTGCTCGTGCAGCTTTATCAGCGTATCGCAGTGCAGGTCGATAATGTTCATCGTGTTCATAGCGTCCCTTTCAGTTCTTGCCGCCTATGACGTCCGGCATATTCTTACCCGCCTCGATAAGCGGCAGGTACCAGTCCTTGTAATAATACGGCAGCTTGTCCTCGTCATCCTCCGGCCATTTGCTGCCCCACGGCCTGAGGTAAATTTCATAGCTGAAGCCGCCCTTGCCTACGGCGTCATATTTCCCGGAAACAGTCATCAGCGTGCCGCAGCCGTCCTCGCTGAGCGAGATGTCCCAGCTGCCGCTTTTGAGCTTGCGGTCGAGGAAGCTGCCGCTCAGGCAGCGTATATCGCCGCCGCGTGTGCTCAGCTCCGCCTTGGCGAGTAGTTGTCCTTCGGCAGATCCTCATCCCAGAGCAGTATGCGCTCGTTCTTTATCTCGGCGCAGCAGTCCACCAGCAGCCGTCCATCTGCGCCCATTCGCCGCTCGTGCCGTACATGCGCCACCAGCCGTACCAGTCCCCGCTGATATCCGCCGCCGCGGTGCGCGAGACATTGCCGTTTTCAATGACCACGGTCTTGACCTTGTCCGAGCTGCCTTTACCGCAGCCTGCCAGCAATAACGAGAGTGCCAGCACGGCGGCAGCTATTCTGAAACGCATTGAAGCTTTGCGGGGAAGGGGCATGGCGCGCACCTCCATTGATCATCCGAGCTTTACAACGATATAATCGTCTATCTTCTGCACCGAACCGTAATACGGGTACTCGCTCATCGCCGCAACGCGGCTGTCATTTTCAAGCTTTTCAAGCTCCGCTTCATCCGCAAACGGGATATCGAAGCCGAGGTAATAGCGGAAGAAGTTTTCGCGCGAGTAGATGTTCACAAGGTCGTGCGCCGGCCCCAGCATCAGCTCCGTGTCAAGCTCATCCGGGATGTACATCAGGTTATCCTGCTGCCCGATGACGGCAAGCCTGCTGTTCTCGTCAAAGCCCTCGGTGTCCTTTATCTGCGCGCACAGCGAGGTGTAAAACGCGCTCGCGTTCTCATACTGCAAGTCGAGCTTGAGGTAGACCATATTCGCGTAGTACACGTTCACAAGCACTACCACTGCCATCAGCAGCGCGGCGGCGTCCCTGTACGCGCGTCCGGTGCGCCCCGGCAGCTGTTCTGCCACGATGCACGCGAGCATATACACCGCCGTGAAGCTGTATATTACCAGCGTGTGGATAGACTCTTTCGACATTATCAGATACATGCACTCTATCGCGAGCGGCAGCATGGCGATAAGCACGAACAGCAGCGCGGCGTTCAGGGGCTTACGGTTCCGCCATGCTATAGCGCCGAGCCCGAGGAGAATGAGCGCGCCGAGGATGATGTGTATGTACCGCGACGCCTCCGTCGTTATCAGTGCGAAGTTTCTGAACTCAAATACGTAGAGGAACGAGTCGTAGGCCATGCGCACCCGGCGCAGGAGACTGACGCTCCCGTTCACGTTGTCTGTCACATAACTGTTGAACTCCGCTCCGTGACGAGGAACACAAGCTGCGTTATCCGTAATATATTGCGATCGAGACCACCATCAGCGCCAGCGCTTTCAGTCCGAACAGGACTATCCGCACCGGGGAGCTGTCCTTATCCAGCGTGTCCTCTATCATCAGCAGCATATACAGACACGCCGCGACGGAGATATACGCCTGATATATCCCGAGTGCCGCGACCAGCAGCACCGCGCTCAGCGGCAGCCGCAGCTTCCTCGAGAACCTGTATACATACACCGACCCGACCGCGAAGAGGAAAGCAAGGGCATAGGAGCTGCTCGTGAACATGAAGCAGAACGTGCCCGTCACCGAGGGGAAAGCCAGCATCAGCGCGCCGAGCAGCGCCTGCAAGGGCTTTGACTGTATGCCGAGTATCCGCACGATAAGGCATACCGATACAGCCAACAGCACCACGCTTATGATCCCGTATATCCACGGCATGGACCAGTCGGGAAACAGCACCTTTACAAGCTCCAGCCCCCAGCGGCCAGAGGTCACAGTCGCGCCCTTGCCGAAGAGACTCTATCTCGTCGTGGTTCAGAAGCTTATTGGTAAAGGCAAAGCCGTGCGCCAGAAGCCCCGTGAAAAGTGCGGCAAGAAACGGTGTTTTATTATTTTTGTACGCCCTGCTGATGCCGAGCCACAGCCGGTCAGTCAGTGCGGTCTTGTTGTCGTCCATAAAATACCTCCGCCGTCTCAGCGGTTTTCGATCCGATAAAAGAACCAGCCGAAGCCAAAGGCGGCCATCGGTATCATCAGCACAAAGTATGGCATGGCGTATTGACTCTTCGCCTCGAACAGCAGGTGATAGAGAAGCCCGCCTAAAATTATCAGCGGCAGCAGGCTGCTTTCCATGTCGCGCCTGCGCCACAGCTCAAACAGACTCAGCAGCATTCCAAAGAAAATAAGCTGCTGGAACTGGTTCATTACGCCGCCAAAGAACTGCTCGCCGCGTCCGCAGAACAGCTCGTATAAGCCGCCCTTTTTTCGCTGTAGCTCTGCTGCACCTGGTTTATCCAGACGCTCTCATAGGTCGGCTCGTTCCACTGCGTGCGCAGCTTTGTGGAGAAGAAGCGCAGCGCCTCGCCGGGGTCGGCGGCAAATTCTGCGCAGCGCTCGGATATCACCTGCTTTGCGTGCTCCGCCGTCGCCTCCGCGTCGTTTCCGCTGTGGGTGAAGAACTTTACGGTGTTGTCCTCCTTGTACCAGCCGGGACCTGCGTGCCCCTCGCTGAAGCCCATCGCCATCCATGCGATCATCGGTATGCCGTCGCCGAAATCCTTGCCCGTGCGCGCCTCATATATGCGCTGCGGCATGCCCTTCAGGCCGAGCACACACGCCGTTGCCAGCATAAAGCATATGAGCGACTTTACCGAGCGCGTGCGTATCACGTCGAATACCCATACTATCGCTATCGCCAGCGCGAAGATCAGCAGGTTCAGCTTCAGTATCACGGCAAGCGTAATCGCCGCGGCAAACACGAGCGCGTACTTCAGCTTCTTCCTGTTGAGAAAGGCGAGAAACATCCATACCGCGACTGTCCCGCAGCTGAAGGCAGGAATGTTGCCGTAGAGGAAGGTGCAGCTAAGTACCGCCGGCAGGCAGAAGAACAGCAGCAGCGCCGTGAGCTTCTGTATGCGCATGCTTGAGTAGATATACAGGGAGATACGGATGAGCGCGTGGTAGCACAGCAGCAGCCACAGCAGGTTCACGCCCTGCAATGCAAGGCAGTAATAGCCCTCGGGCAGCCCGGGATGAGCGTCCCCGCCACGCGGAAGAATATCTCGGAATAGAGCACATAGCCCAGCTGGAACGGAAATCGCACAAAAGTAATTTTCCAGCGCCGAATAATCGCCGACGGCGGCTCTCTGCGCGGCATATGTAACATAGAAAGAGTCGCTGTACCACGGCGCGCGCAGCTTGACCGAGGCGATGAAAGCCGCGCCGAGTATAAATGTCCAGCACAGCAGCGCTATCTCCAGCCGGACGCAGCTTTATCTCCGTACCGTGCCGGTAAAAAATATACAGTGCGGCAAGAAAGATGCACACCAATATCAGGTTCAGGAAAATATTGTCCGAATATATCTCGGCATACTCTCCCGAGGGATCGGCGATGCTTATATCTGTCGTCTGCAAAAAGGCCGACGCAGTCAGATATATCATAAAAAGCATCGTCAGAATAAGTATGACAGCCGCGCCTAACTTTTCTATGCGCGGCGTATATCTGTCAAGTCTCCTGTGCTTCACGTCAGCCTCCTGTGTGTTTATTTAAGGATAAAATAATTCTATCACATATAGTCCGCCAATTCAATTTTTTTCTCCCCGGTTTACCGGTGAGAAAAAGTCAAAATGAGAATACTATCCCTATCACTGCCGAGGCGAGGATAAAGACTATCGGGTGCAGCCCCTTGAGCTTCTTTTATGCAGCGCGTCGCGACCAGCAGCACCGCCGCGAGGATGAGCGCCTTGAAGTTGAACAGATCGAGCAGCGCTCCGGTACTCGCGTAAAGCTCGGTGTTGAACAGCGCAAGCTTTATCACCAGCACGCCCGCCGCCGCGATAAGCCCGATAGAGCACGGGCGCAGTCCGTAGAACCCGGCGTCGACGTATTGATTCTCACGGAAAGCCTTGAGCACCCGTGCGATGAGCAGTATCACTATCACCGACGGCGTCACGAGGCCCACCGTTGCGACGACCGCGCCGGGCACGCCGCCTGTGACGAAGCCGACGTAGGTCGCCATGTTGACGCCTATCGGACCCGGAGTGGACTCCGATACCGCGACCATGTCCGCCAGCATGCTGTGCGTGAACCAGCCGGTCTTGTCGGAGATGTCATACATAAAGGGGAGCGTTGCCATTCCGCCGCCGACGGCGAAGAGGCCGGTCTTGAAAAACTCCCAGAACAGACGCAGATAAAGGCTCATTTCCCGCGCACCCCGTTTTCGTGAATACTATGCCCGCCGCCGCGCACAGCACGACGAAGGCGATCGGCGATATCAAGGAACACCGAGAGTATGAATACTGCGAGGAACAGCACGAGCGTCGCCTTGTCGACGACCGCCTTTTTCCAAAGCTTCACAACGGCGTTGAATATCAGCACGCACACATACGCGGATCCCCGCAAATGCGCTCTTCACTGCCGACATCCGCAAAGTTCGTGAGGACCCCTGCGATGGCGGTTATGATGACGAGGGACGGGAAGATGACGCCCATTGTCGCGATTATCCCGCCGAGCACTCCATACAGCTTATAGCCGATAAACGTCGCGGTATTCACGGCGATAACGCCCGGCGTGCACTGCGCGACGGCGAAATAGTCCATCAATTCCTCATTTGTAGTCCAGCCGCGGTTATCTATAAGCTCGCGCTCGAGTATCGGTATCATTGCGTAGCCTCCGCCGAAAGTCATCACTCCGACGCGGGCAAAGGCGATAAAAAAAGCTCCCAGTATTTTTCATATGCTCCGTTCTTTCTGGGGCAGCACGCCACATTGTGATGTACAGCCCTGATTATTTTTGCTTTCAAAATATTGCCGCCGCTGCCGGTACGCCCGGGCAGCGGCGGCATTGATCGTTTCTGTTATTTACTTTCCGAGTGCGTTTGCGTAATCGAAATACTTCTCGATGCGCTCCTCGCACTGCGCCATGTCGCTGCCCTTTACGAGCAGGTAGATCTTTATCTTCGGCTCTGTGCCGGAGGGACGGATGATAAAGGTGCAGCCGTCGGCCAGCTCAAAGAGAGAACGTTAGAGCCGGAGAACGGGGTAGTGCCGACCTTGCCGAGACCTGCGACGTAGATGCTGCCGTCGGAATAGTCTCTCATACGCACGACCTCGACGCCGCTTATCTCCTCGGGCGGGTTGCGGCGCAGCTGAGCCATGAGTTCTTCATCTTCTCAACGCCGTCCACACCGGGCATGACGAGGTTGAGCGTCTTTTCCTTATAATAGCCGTACTTTTCGTACAGTGCCTTGAGCGCGCGTCAAGCAGGGTCATGCCGAGCTTGTGGTAGTGCGCCGCCATCTCCGCGACCATCATCGAGGCCGTGACCGCGTCCTTGTCGCGCACATAGTTGCCCATCATGTAGCCGTAGCTCTCCTCAAAGGCAAAGATGTAATGGTATGTTCCTGCGGCATCCCAGTGGTTCACGAGCTCTGCCATGAACTTGAAGCCCGTAAAGGTGTCCTCAAAGTGTACGCCGTTCTTCTCGCATATCGTCCTTGCCATCGAGGTGGAGACTATGCTTGCCATCGCGCCGGGGTTCTCGGGCATCGTGCCGGTGGCGCGGCGGGCGTTGATGACGTAGTCCAGCAGCAGGCAGCCGAGCTGGTTGCCGGTGATGACGCTGTATTCGCCGTCGGCTCCGCGCACCATCGTGCCTATGCGGTCGGAGTCGGGGTCGGTGCCGATGATCAGATCGCTGTTCACGCGCTTTGCCAGATCGACCGCGAGATAGAAACCCTCGGGGTTTTCGGGGTTCGGACTCTCGACCGCCGGGAAGCGCCCGTCAATGACCATCTGCTGCTCAACGGGGTAGAGGTGCTTTATGCCGAGGCGGCGCAGCGCTTCGGGGACGAGCTTGTAGCCGCAGCCGTGGAACGGCGTGTAAACTATGCGCAGGTCGTCCGCGACCTCTTTGACGACGTCCTTGTCGATCGCCTGAGTCATGACGTTCTCTAAGAAGAGCTCGTCGGTCTCATGGCCGATGATCTCTATTTTGCCCTCGGCGACGGCCTCGTCAAAGTCGCAGGTCTTGAAGCCGGAGAAGACGTCAATCGCTTCCATCTGCTTTGCGATGGCTTCGGCCTTATGGGGCGGCAACTGTGCGCCGTCGGACCAGTAGACCTTGTAGCCGTTATATTCCTTGGGGTTGTGGCTTGCCGTGATGTTGAGGCCGGCCGCCGTGCCGTAATGCAGCACCGCGAAGCTCAGCTCGGGCGTCGGGCGCAGCGCGTCGAAGAAGCGGACGTGTATGCCGTTTGCCGCCATGACGCAGGCCGCCTCCTTGGAAAACTCCACGCCGTTGAGACGGCAGTCGTGCGCGATGACTATGCCGCGGCTCTTTGCGTCCTCGCCGTCGGCAAGGATGACGTTTGCGAAGGCCTGGGTCGCGTGGCGGATTATGGATGTTCATGTTGTGCAGGCCGAGCTTCATCGTGCCGCGCAGACCTGCCGTGCCGAATTCGAGCGGCGCATAGAAGCGGTTTTCTATCTCCTTCTCGTCACCGGCTATGGAATTGAGTTCCTTCCACTCTTCTTCGCTGAGTGCCGGGCTGTCCAGCCAGCGCTGGTATTCTTCCATATAGGACTTTGACATAGCGGAATACTCCTTCAGATTTTCATTTGCTTTCCGTTTCCTCCGGGGATATGGTTTTTATTTTATCCGGCCCGCGGCCGGTGTGTTTATCTTCGGGTATCTCTGCCTCGCCGCTGAGCAGCGCCTTCGCGCGTCCTCCAGCAGGCTCTGCGGGACGAGCACGTCCGTGCCCTGTACGCTCATGCCGAGCACAAGGCGGCCAAACTCGCCGTCGCCGGGGTATATCTTCAGGCAGGGGATGCCGTAGGCTTCGAGCATATTTATCGTCAGCTCATCGCCCATGTTGAGATTTGCGCAGTTGCACAGCCATGCCGGCTCCTCCGGCTCGCCGTTTTCATCCTTGGGCCAGCGCTCGTACAGCTCACCGCGTATGACGCGCCCCCAGTTTTTCTTTTCGTCCATAAATAAATTCTCCACACAAATATTTTCTAAATGAAGTATAGCATCAAAGCCGTGCCGTTTCAAGCGTCATTCGTCAAAAAGCAGATCACTGCAGCGCAGCTCGCCCGAGCACTTCGGGTAGGACGATACATCCATCTGTAATGTCCCCATGCCATCTCGTCGTTCATCAGGAAGCCTGCCTCGGCGCCGTCCTCTATCGCAGCCGTGATGTCGACGTGGTAGTAGCTTCCGTCTATGCGCACGATGTTCCAGCAGTGCTCTATCCAGTCCTCCTGACCGTAGACGATGCGGCAGTCGACTCCCAGCTCGCGGCACAGCACGATGTATGCCAGCGCCGTGCCCTCGCTGTTTGCCCGCCCGCCGACGAGCGCGGCGTAGGCCGTGTTCTCGCTTTTATCCTCGGAGACGGTGCAGTGCTCCATCAGGTATTCGCACGCCGCGTAGGCAAGCTCTGCCTCGCTCATCCCGGAGGTATCAAGCTCTGCAAAGGCGTCGACTGCCTGCAGCTGCGCTGTGCGCGCGTCAAGCTCATCGCTCGTCATGCCGTAGTTTATGCTTATTTCATAGAGCCTCTGCGCCCCCGTGCCGCTGTACATGTTGACGCTTGCGAGCGGCTCCTTCGGCACGAGCGCGGGGTCCTCCCTGTATACGCGCGTGACCGCGGCGGCCATGTCCTCGGCACTGTATGAGCTGCGGCTTATGAGCACGACGAGCTTTTTCTCACCCTCGGAGAACGCATCGCGGATGATGTCGTCGATCCCCGAGGAGAAGGCGAGGTGCCGTATGGCTCCCGCCGCTTCGCTCACGTCCGAATAGCTTATGTAGACGCTCGCCTCGCTTATCGTGACTATCTTGTTTATCTCATACGCCATGTTCTCCACGCAGTATGCGCACAGCGCGTCCTGCGTGCGCACCTGCCAGCAGGCGCTTGCCATGTCCGCCGTGGTGTCCCCGTCGTAGGCCGCGTCGAAGACTATCGTCCCCTCGGTCTTGCCGAAGCATAGGCCATCTTGAGCAGCGCCTGCTTGAGCGCGGAGAAGTTCTTCACCGTGACCTTTCCGTCATCGCTGCTCTCCTCCTGAACGGAGGGGGTGTAGTCCTGATGGAGACATATTCGTTATTCAGCAGGCCGCAGCCGCACAGCAGACCCATTGCCAGCAGCAGCGCCGCCAGCGCGCCAAAGGCGCTTCATCATTTTCTATTTCACCTCGGATATGCTTTCAAAGCCATTGCCGAACACGTTCTTCGCGTCCGTCACGACGACGAAGGCGTGCTCGTCTATACCTTTCACAAGGCGCTTGAGCTCAGATATCTGCGGGCGCTTTATGACGCACATGATAACGTCGTGCCTCTCGCCGGAGTAAGCTCCAGTCGCGTTGAGGAGCGTCACGCCGCGGTGCAGGTGGCCGGAGATTATCTCGTGGCTTATCTCGTTGTTCTTCGTGCTGATTATATAGCACACGCTCGAGTTGTCTATGCCGTAAGAGCACAAGGTCGATGACCCGCCCCGTGACGAACATGCAGATAATGGAGTACATCGCGCTCTCGTATTTGTTGAGTATCAGCGCGTAGGCCACGATTATCGCCGCGTCGAGTATCAGTATCAGCGTCCCGAAGTTGATGTACGCGAAGCGCTGCCGCATGAACTTTGCCACGATGTCGACCCCGCCTGTCGTCGCACCGACGAAGTAGATGATCCCGAGTCCCGCGCCCTTTATCGTGCCGCCGATTATCGCGCCGAGCATCGGGTCGGTCGTTGCCACTATCCCGAAGAGCGCAAACAGGTCGACGAAGGCAGAGCTCAGCGCCATGCCGAGGAACGAGCTGAACATGAAGCCCGCACCGAAGTGCCGCCATGCTATTGCGAAGAGCGGGACGTTGAGGATTATCGTCATCGTACCGACGGGCAGCTTTGTAAGCTCGTTAATTATCATCGCTATACCGATGATGCCGCCGGAGGTTATCGAGTTCGGGTACATGAAGAACTGGAAGCCGACGGCGTATACCGCCGAGCCGAAATTATCATGAGGAATTTCAGTGCAAGACCGAGTACCCTTCGGGGCCTTGTTCAGACTCATACGCTTCTCCTTCATATATCTGTTTATTCGTCCATGAGCGACAGCTGCTTTTCCGCCCTGTCCTCGCCCTTTATGAGCGCGCCCGCCGCCGGGATGCTGCGCACCCTGTAGCGCGCGGTGTTCTGGATATCGCTGTCGCTTGAGCGGCAGCGCCCGCTCTAACACGCGTTTTGCCTTGAGGCTCATCACCGCCACGCCCTGTGTGCTGCGGCTGGTCTTCGGCTGCAGCTGCGCGGTTGTTGAATATCAATGCCCGCCCGTCGCTTGAGTAGCAGGCGACGTCGAACTCCCTCGCCGATCAGCATCACGGCCTTCACCGGGCTCTTGTCCGAGCACGCGCCGACGAGCTTGCGCCGGTTCGTCTTCGTCTCGTAGGCCGACAGCTCAATGCGCGCGGCCTTGCCGTTTTCAAACATCAGCAGCAGGTGCTTCTTATAGTTGCCGGGGTCTATCATCGCGATGACGCTCTCGCCCTCGTCCATCTTGAGCCGCGTCGGCAGATATATGCCGAGCACGGACGCCTTGCCGTCCTCGAAGTCGGACACGCGCGCCTTGTACATCTGCTGCTTATCGGTGAGAAACAGCAGCTCCGCGCGGTTAGTGGATTCAAAGCTCACCGCAAGCCCGTCGCCGTCCTTGTACTTCTGCTCGCCGCTCATGCGCAGCGACTGCGCGGTTATCTTCTTGAAGTAGCCCTCGCATGAGAGAAGAGCGTCACGGGGTAATCCTCGACCTGCTCGTCCTCGTCCGGCTCCTCGAGCTCGGATGCGTAGACGATGCCGGTCTTGCGCGGTGTACCGTACTTCTTGGATATCGCCTTGAGCTCGTCGATGATGATCGCCTTGAGCTTGCGGCGGTTGTTGACGATCGATTCCAGCTCCTCAATGTCGCGCTCTAATTCCTCCGTCTCGGAGGTGCGCTTGAGGATGTACTCGCGGTTGATGTTGCGCAGCTTGATCTCCGCGACGTACTCCGCCTGCGTCTGGTCTATCCCAAAGCCCATCATCAGGTTCGGCACGACCTCGCTCTCAAGCTCCGTGCCGCGGATGATCTCGATCGCGCGGTCGATGTCGAGCAGGATGCGCTCAAGACCCTGCAGGAGGTGCAGCTTCTCTTTCTTCTTGCCCAGGTCGAAGAACACGCGGCGGCGGATGCACTCGATGCGCCACGCCGTCCACTCTTCGAGTATCTCACCCACGCCCATCACGCGAGGGTTGCCCGCAACGAGAATATTGAAGTTGCATGGGAATGCGTCCTGGAGCGTCGTCATGCGGAAGAGCTTCTGCATGAGCTTGTCGGGGTCTGCTCCGCGCTTGAGGTCTATAGCCAGGCGCAGACCGCTCAGGTCGGTCTCGTCGCGCATGTCGTTTATCTCGCGTATCTTGCCGGCCTTGATAAGCTCCGCCGCCTTGTCGATGATCGCTTCCAAGGTCGTGGTATACGGTATTTCGTATATCTCTATTATGTTCTCTTTCTGGATATAGCGCCAGCGCGCCCGCACCTTGAAGCTGCCGCGCCCCGTGCGGTAGATGTTCTCCATCTGCGCGCGGTCGTAGATGATCTCGCCCCCGGTGGGGAAGTCCGGTGCCGGCATGGTCGAGAGCAGGTCATGCTCCGGGCGCAGCCACGCGACGGTCGCGTCGCAGACCTCGGCGAGGTTGAAGCCGCATATCTGGCTTGCCATGCCGACCGCGATGCCCATGTTCGCCGACACCAGCACGTTCGGGAACGCCGTCGGCAGGAGCGAGGGCTCCTTCATGCTCCCGTCGTAGTTGTCTACGAGGTCTACCGTGTCCTTGTCAATGTCGCGGAAGAGCTCCGCGCATATCGCGGAGAGCTTAGCCTCCGTGTAGCGCGACGCCGCGTAGGACATGTCGCGCGAGAAGACCTTGCCGAAGTTGCCCTTGGAGTCGACAAACGGCGTCAGCAGCGCCTGATAGCCCGCCGAAAGGCGCACCATCGTGTCGTAGATCGCGGCGTCGCCATGGGGGTTTAAGCGCATCGTCTGTCCGACGATGTTCGCGCTCTTTGTGCGCGCGCCGGTGAGAAGCCCCATCTTGTACATCGTGTAAAGGAGCTTTCGGTGCGAGGGCTTGAAGCCGTCTATCTCCGGTATCGCGCGCGAAACAATCACCGACATCGCGTAGGGCATGAAGTTTGTCTCCAGCGTTTCGGTTATGGGCTGCTCTCAGCACCTCCGCACGCAGGCCGACGACGTTCGGGTTATTGAATTTTTTCTTCCTGTTCCTTTTTTTTGCCATTGCTTTACGCCATGGAGCGCCGGATCATCCGCCTTCTCTTCTTGACCTTCTGGCCGGTGGTGAGGCTGCGCTTGCAGCGCGGGCAGGTCTTTGCCGCGAGCAGACCGAAGAAAATGACCTTGTTGCAGCTCGGGCAGCGGCAGTACTTGTGATGGTGTATATCGCGTAGATGAATACGAGCGTCGACGCGACAACGAAGATGAGCTGCAATGTGGGGTTGCTCTGCGTGAGCAGCAGGCTTATTCGCGCGATGGCCGCCACGATGACGAGCTTCGGATACAAAGGTCCCTGCCGTATTCAAAGAACTTTATTGTGATTTGTCCACTCTATGTCTTATTTACGATATCCGCCAGGTCCAGATACAGATGTCCGAACTCGGCGATGTGATTTTTCCTGCCCTCGAGGTTGTCGCCCAGCAGCAGATCAAAGGCTGCGCCATGCGCTCTATATCCTCCGGCATTACCTTTATGAGCCGGCGCGTCTCCGGGTTCATCGTGGTCATCCACATCATGTCCGGGTCGTTCTCGCCGAGACCCCTTGCTGCGGCTGATGCTCGCCTTCGCCCCTTGAGCTGAGTCGATGATCTCCGCCTTCTCGCGCTCGGAGTACGCAAAATAGGTCTTGCCCTTGGATTCTATCTCATACAGCGGGGACTCCGCAATGTACACATACCCCATGTTTATCAGCGTCGGCACGAGCCGGTAGAGCATCGTGGTATGATGTGTGCGTATCTGGAAGCCGTCGACGTCGGCATCGGTACAGATGATGACCTTGTTCCAGCGCAGATTGTTGAGGTCGAAGCTTGAGAGGTCTTTACGTGCTTGTCCTGACCTCGACCCCGCAGCCGAGCACCTTCATCAGGTCTGTGATAACGTCGCTCTTGAATATCCTCCACATAGTCCGCTTTCAGGCAGTTGAGTATCTTGCCGCGCACCGGCATGATCCCCTGAAACTCCGCGTCGCGCGAGAGCTTGCACGCGCCGAGAGCGGAGTCTCCCTCCACGATGTATATCTCGCGGCGCTCCGGTCACTGCGGCAGTCGACAAACTTCTGCACGCGGTTCGCGATATCTATGCTGCCGGAGAGCTTCTTCTTCATGCCCTGCCGTGCGCGTCTCCGCCGTCTCGCGGCTGCGCTTGTTTATCAGCACCTGGTCGGCTATCCTGTCGGCCTCAGGCTTGTTCTCAATGAAGTATACCTCTAACTGCGCCTTGAAAAACTCCGTCATCGAGGTTTGGATGAAGCGGTTGTTTATCGCTTTTTCGTCTGGTTCTCGTAGGAGGTCTGCGTTGAGAAGCAGTTTGTCACAAGTATCAGGCAGTCCTGCGTCCTGGAACTTTATCGCGGCCTCGTTCTTCTGGTACTTGCCGCCTGCTTTATATACGCGTCTATTGCCGAGGTGAAGGCGAGCTTCACGGCCTTGTCAGGCGCGCCGCCGTTTTCCAGCCATGAGGAGTTGTGGTAGTATTCCAAGGCGCTCGTCTTATTTGAGAAGCAGAACGCCGCGGATATCTTGACCTTGTAGTCGCCCTTGTCCTCGCGGTCGCGTCCCTTACGCTCGGCGGAGATGAACTCCGGTTCCGTAAACGCTGCGCCCCCGCCAGTTCCTTTACGTAGTCGACTATGCCGTTTTCGTAGCAGTAGTCGCGCGTCTCAAAAGCCCGTGTCCTTTTCGATGCGCAGCCGGAACGTTACCCCCGCGTTCACGACCGCCTGCCTGTGCAGCATGTCGTCAAAGTATTCCTCC
>VOFB01000450.1_pt1 | contig 14001 bp, 11 predicted proteins | sample 5384141 | NCBI WGS metagenome assembly VOFB01 (sample SAMN12384721, study PRJNA508395) | human gut metagenome | isolation source: healthy gut A | host: Homo sapiens | reverse complement strand
TATGCCTGTATATAGCGGGCGGGAATTTCGCCAGTAAAGACAACTTCATCCTTTTTTACCTGGGCCGTTTCGATGGTGGCACAGTATTTTGGCGCATCGTGATAAGCCCTGGAAAGGTATTCCTGGGGCGCATAGAGGGTGAAGGAGAGATAAGGTTCCAGCAACTGCGTTCCTGATTTCTTCAATGCCTGTTCCAATACAATCGGGGCCAATGAGCGAAAATCCGCCGGCGTGCTGACCGGGCTATAATAAAGCCCGTATTCAAAGCAAATCTTACAGTCCGTTACGTTCCAGCCGCACAAGCCTTGCTCCAGCCCGTAACGGATACCATCCATGACAGCGTTTTGAAAACTCTGGTTCAAGTATCCCAGGGAAACCCGGCTTTCGTATTGTACACCGGAGCCAAGCGGGAGCGGCGTAACAGACAGTCCGATGGATGCCCAAAACGGGTTGGGTGGCACCTCGATATGGATAGTGTGGCTGGCCGCTTTGAGCGGCCGCTCTAAATAAATGACGGTGGGTTCCTTCACCGCTGTTTCAATCTTGTACTTTTCCGCCAGCAAAGCGGAAACAACCTCCAACTGCACCCGGCCCAAAAAAGAAAGAATGATCTCATGGGTGATGGAATCCACCTCGTAGCGCAAAAGCGGGTCAGTATCCGCAATTTGCGTAAGAGCGTCCAGCAACCGTTCTCTTTGCGCTGCCGTTTTCGGCGCAATCGTCGTCCGCAGCATGGGGAGGGGGGCATCACGCCACCTTTCACGAGGGAGCCGGGTTTGGTCCCCCAATACATCGTTTAATCCCACGCTGTCGCTGGGAAAGATGACAATTTCGCCCTTATGGGCGGTGTCTGTCCGAACAATTTCCCCTTTGGATGGAATACGCATCTCTGTGATTTTCAGCTTTTCTCTCCCGGCCAGGGCCACCGTATCCCGCAGGCACAGCGTTCCGCTGTATAGCCGCAGATAGATGAGCCGCTGGCCACAATCTGTATACTCCACCTTAAAAACGCTGCCGCATAGGGCGGCGCTCCCCTGTTCCCCAATCGGTTGGAACAGCCCTGTCACTGCATCCATCAACGGTTGAATGCCAAGGCCCTTTTTGGCGCTGCCATGATAGACTGGGAACAGGGAAGCGGCTTGAACCCGCCGCTGTTCCTCCTGCGCAAGTTCTTCCTGACTGATTGGCTCTCCTGCGATATACTTTTCCAATAATCCATCGTTATTTTCGATGACCGCATCCCATGCTTCTATGCCGGTATTTTCCTCCAGGACTATTTCCGGGGACAGCGATACCGTCTGCTTGATGATAATATCGGCGGAGAGCTTATCCCGAACAGACTGATACACGCCCTGCAAATCAACGCCAGCCTGGTCGATTTTGTTGATAAAGATAACGGTGGGAATGTTCATTTTCCGCAGGGCATAGAACAGAATACGGGTCTGGGCCTGCACACCATCTTTAGCGGAGATCACCAAGATAGCCCCATCTAAAACAGCCAAAGAGCGGTACACCTCCGCCAAAAAATCCATGTGGCCGGGCGTATCCACTATGTTGACTTTACATCTGTGCCACTGGAAGGAAGTGACTGCCGCTTGAATGGTAATCCCACGCTGCCGCTCCAGCAGCATGGTGTCCGTCCTCGTTGTCCCTTTTTCGACGCTCCCCGGTTCTGAAATGGCTCCGCTGGCATATAGCAGGCTCTCTGTCAAGGTCGTCTTTCCAGCGTCTACATGGGCAAGAATCCCAATATTGATAATGTTCATGTCTATCCTCCATGCAAGGCCCAAATGGGCGCAAAAATCCCCAGCGGCTAATACTTTTACCGCTGGGGATCATGACTTCGGACACACAAAAACACACACGGCTTACATAAGCTGCTGTCCGTCACGATATTTGCTAAAAAGGCAAAAGTATTCTTAAATTGGGTACAAAAACCAAGCCCCTGCAAGGGGCAAGCATTTTTGCGCCCATTATCAAATTTTATTTAAGAATACCTTGCCGCATATTTGGTAGACTCCTCAAATCAGGATAATAGCAGTATATCATAGTACGCTCTAAAAAGCAAGAAATTATTTTACCCGATTCCCCAAATAAAACCGGAGGGCATTCACTGGAACGCCCTCCGGTTTTGGTGATTACCGTGCGCCTACCCTTGTTTTTTGCCTTGCGGCCCGTTTCCGTTCCTTTTCGGCCTGTTCCTGCTGGTAAGCGGCCTCTAATATTCTGTCCGCCTGTTCCGGGCCAATGGCCCGCCTGACCCGCTCGTAGTCTCTGACCTTTCCCTTTAGACTGTCTCGCTCGGCGCAGACCTCGTAAATCCTTTCTGACAAGGAACTGTTTTTGCTGACCTCCCGGCCATAGTCCGCTTGTAGCCGCTCAAATTTGGATTTGAGGTCGAGATAGGCCCGGTAGACCGAGCGCAGCACCTTGACCAGCTGCCGCCTCCCTGTTCTTTCGGAAAACTCCGCCGCCAGCCGTTCCCTGTTCTGTGCCAACCGCTCCTCACACTTCACCTTCAACCGCTGTTCCTGCCCCGCCACCTCTTTTTGCTTCTTGGCCTTGAACTTATCCAGTTGTACGATCTCAGAACAGGCCCTTGCTTGTTTTTTGTAGTCCAGCCCAGACAGGTGCTGGTCGCCCACTTTTTGTCCTGACCTGCATCCCGTTTGCGCTCCATCACGGCGGGATTTGTTCCTTTTCCGAGCGTACCCACTGGCTCCATTCTGTGTCCCCTCTGGGATGCCGACCATGGAACCCTGGGCCGCTAACGCCTGTTTAAGTGATACCCTGGTGACATGGCCCGCTTGCTGCCGGTGCATGACCGCCGACAAAATATACAATGTCCGCCGACGATTTTTATTGCGGATTTGTATGCGTCGGTGTAGAATTGTTTTGCGAAGTCATAGCCGCCGTGATTGTAGAAGTAGGCGGAGTTGACATCAAAGACCAGCTCACCGTATCGAAATGCGTCCGCCTTAATGCCACGGGTGGAGATTACACCATTGGCCTCCATTTGGGAGAACATCTCCTGATACCCTGCGGATGGGGCCTTGAAATGGACATTGAGCGACGTCCGCTCTGGAACAATGTCCTGGTTGACATAGGAATCCTTCTCGCGTTCGTTGTGCTGCTGGCAGTGTTGCCGATTTTAGCAGCGGTCAGCCTCATTTTCTTGGCGTTGGTGCGGTCAATGCCGTCGCCTTCGCCATAGCCTTGCAAAAATCCTCCCATTTCAGTGTTTGGTTGTTGAAAATGGACGGGGGTTCGGGCGCCAGGCGGCGGCCTGCGGAAGTGTAATAACCCACTTTGACAGCCTTCGGCCCGTCAAAAGCGCATTTGCGCCCCGAGGGGTGAATGGGGCTTTGCCCCCGGCAACTGCGGTTGCCTCCCCCAGCAGGGCCGCCCTTTGAAAAGGGCGCCCTGCACCCCGCCTAAACTTTTCCACTCGCCGTTGGGCAGGTGGAAAGGCACAGCCTTTCCACCACCCGGCAAGTGTCCTCCGTGGGCCAAATATCAAGGGGTTCGGGTTGTATTGCCTTGCGGCAATCTCCACCCGCAGGTATGCCCCCTTGACATTTGACCCCGCTCCCCCGTGACAGCCGTGACGACCGTGACGATGTTTTAGACACCGCCCCCGCTCTCAAAAAAGCCGTCACAGCTGTCACGGTCGTCACGCCTGGGGGAGGCTCCAGCGTCAGGCTGATGCTTCTCCCGGCGTGGGTACGAGTGTTCTCATAACGGATATGATACTCCGTCGCCAGTTTCCCAGCCCGGACATTCAGCCGCATAGCCAAGGCGTTAGGCTTCATATCCACTTGCAGGACCGCTGCCAACTCCGTGGCTGTACCGCTCCAGGACGGCCTCTCCGCCGTAATAAAAGCGGCTACGGCCTCCAGCACCGGGTCGGGGGGTTCTACCCACAACTCCGTTTCCATCCGCTCCAGTGTCCATGTCAGGTGTTCCTTGTCCTTGGTGAGATAGAGCCGCTGGTCTTGCTGGTCACGTCCTACCACATCCAGAATGGCGGTGCCGTCCGTCCGCTTCTCCTTCTGAAGAAGAAAGGCCCCGTCTGCTGCCCCCGACAGGCCGTTGGTGCCAGAGATCATATCAAACTTGTCGTCGGCCTGCTGCTTCCGAGTGTGATGTACCAGCAGGAGACAGACGCCGCAAGCGTCAGCGAGGTGTTTCAGCTTTCCCACCACCTCATAATCGTTGGCGTAGCTGTACTTATCCCCGCCAGCCTCCCGGATTTTCTGGAGGGTGTCAATGATAATCAGCTTGGTGTCAGGGTGTTCCTGGACAAATCTCTTTAGCTGTTCCTCCAGTCCGCTGCCGACCTGCTTGGCGCAGATGGAAAAGAGAAGGTCGTTGGTGCCGTCCATGCCGAACATCCGGTAAAGCCGCTCCTGCAAGCGGCGGTGATCGTCCTCCAGCGCCAGATAGAGGACAGTCCCCTTGTGAACGGGATAGTCCCACAGGGGGAGGCCCATGCTGACGTGGTAGGCAAGCTGGGCCATCAGGAACGACTTGCCTACCTTGGGTGCTCCCGCAAAGAGGTACGTCCCCGGATAGAGCAGACCGTCAATGACGGGCGGTCTGCTCTGATAGACGTTCTCGTACAACTCGTTCATGGAAATCGTGGGGAGATACGCCGGGTCGTTCATGCGCTGCATTTTCCGCAGCAGTTCCGCATAATTTTTTTCAGGGGGATTGTTTTCTGTCGTTTCCTCTGTTATACTTGCGGTAGGTGTTTGTGAAATGGGCTGTTCCCCGTCTGCGCCAACAGACGGAACCGGGACAGTCCTTTTCGTTTCCTTGGAATCCATCAATCTATCAAACCTCCTTCATGCCGCCCATGATAGCGGCGATCAGCTGAATGGTGTCCAGCAGTTCATCGTCCACGCCAGCCCCGTCCTCGGCCCGCCGCAGTTCGTCCAGAACGGCGGCAAGCTGGTCACGCAGGGCCTTGTAGACCTTGGGATTACCCTGTACCACTACGTCCCGGCACAGGAGGCGTCTTGTGATGTAGTCCTGCTTTGTCAGGCCGGAGAGCCGCACAGCGGCCTCGATTTGTTCATCTTCCTCCGGGGATACCCGGAAGGCCACGGTCTTGTTCCTCCAGCGATTTTTGTTGTCTCGGTTTTTCAGTGACATGGTTACGTCCCCATCCTTTCAAAGTCCAGCTTGTCCGCCATTTCCGTCTGCCTTGTGGGAAACAGATGGGCGTAGCGGTAGGTGATGTCGATACTCTCATGCCCTACCCGGTCAGCGATTGCCAAGGCGGTAAAGCCCATATCAATCAGCAGGGAAATGTGTGAATGTCGGAGGTCGTGAATCCTGATCCGCTTCACTCCCGCCGCTTTCGCACCCCTGTCCATTTCATGGTGGAGATAGTGTTTGCTGACAGGGAAAATCCGTTCATCCGCCCCGGCGCTGTAAAACATCTTTAAGTAGTCCTCCATCTCTCCACAGAGGAATTTGGGCATCTTAATGACACGGTTGCTCTTTTTCGTCTTGGGGGTGGTAATCACGTCCTTGCCCTTGAGCCGCTGATAGGATTTGCTGATGGACACTGTACCCGCCTCAAAGTCGAAGTCTGTTGGGGTGAGGGCCAGCAACTCCCCCTCCCGGATACCGCACCAGTAGAGCATTTCAAAGGCGTAGTAGGAGAGGGGTTTGTCCATCATGGCGTCGGCAAACTTCAAATACTCGTCCTTCGTCCAGAACAGCATTTCACGCCGTTCCTCCACACCCATGTTCCCGGCCTTGGCCGCAGGATTGACCTGGAGACCGTAGTAGCGGACAGCGTGGTTAAAGAGGGCGCTCAACTGATTGTGGACGGTTTTGAGATAGGTAGGGGAATAGGGCTTTCCTTTGGCGTCCGTCAACCCCCGGATCGCGTTCTGCCAGTCCATCACGTCCTTGGCGGTGATTTCCGATAGCTTCCGCTTTCCAAAATACGGCAGGATTTTTTTCTGGATGATGCTCTCTTTTGTCAGCCAGGTGTTCAGCTTCAGCTTGGGCTTCATATCCTTCTCATAGAGCTGGGCGAAGCTCTCAAAGGTCATGTTCACATCGGCCTGCTTCTGCATCAGAAACTCCCGTTCCCACGCCTGGGCCTCCTTTTTGGTGGCAAAGCCACGCTTTAACTTCTGCTGGCGCTCCCCTTTCCAGTCCGTATAGCGGAACTGGACGTACCAAGTGCCGTTGGTCTTGTTCTTAAACGCCGCCATAGGTTAATCACTCCTTTCGCTCTGGCCTCTTGTGCCATAAAATTTTTCGTGGAAGAATTTGCGGTCGATCCGGCCTGAAATGGTAATACAGCCCGTCTTTTTTAACTCCGCATTCATGGAACGAATCAGCTTATAGGCATAGGGGAACAGAAACCCCTAATTCCTCCGCTACCTCGTCCACCCGCATGAACATAGTGCTTGCCATTGTGCGCTCACCTCCTTTCACGGCTCGAAAACTAAGCCTTTATGCTTAATCTATTATAACTAAGCAAATTTGCTTTGTCAAGTGGCTTGCGGAATAATTTTTAACTTTTTGTTTAAGATACTCTTGACTGTTACTAAGCGAATATGTTATACTGCTTTCGACAGAAACCACCAGATAGGAGTTGGCATTTATGGCAATAGGAGAGCGCATCCATTTTTTTCCGCACCCTCCGGGGTATGACACAGAAGTATCTTGGTATGGCGGTGGGCTTTCCAGAGCGTTCCGCCGATGTTCGTCTGGCACAGTACGAAACAGGCACCCGGACGCCGAAGGCCGACTTGACCGCTGCCCTGGCTCATACATTAGATGTATCGCCCCAGGCGTTGAGCGTCCCGGACATAGACAACTACATAGGTTTGGCCCATACGCTGTTCGCCTTGGAGGATGTTTACAGTCTGAAAGTGGTAGAGGCGGATGGACGTGCCTGCCTGCAAGCAGATATTTTTCAGGGAGGCCGTCAAGCCAGTGAGCTGAACAAAATCTTGATTGCGTGGCGGGAACAGGCGGCGAAGTTGGAGGCCGGGGAGATCACCAAGGAGGACTATGACCGCTGGCGCTACAACTACCCGAAGTATGACACCACCCAGCGGTGGGCCAAAGTCCCCTCGAAGGAATTAAGCGATGCTCTGATAAAAGGATTGAAGAAACAGAGAAAAGACAAATAGCAAAAAAGGTCTTGCCGACTGGTGAAAGTCAGCAAGACCTTTTTCTTAGGATATGGAGGATTTACCCGCAAACCACCCGCTATATGGGGAGTGAGCAAAGTAAATCCGGTTTTGGTATCTGCTATCAATTTGCTATCAAATGCCCCGTTTCCGTTTCAAGAACCCAGTGTTTTCAAGGCTTTGCGGGTTTTGTCAGTTATTCCCACTCCACCGTTGCCGGCGGCGGTGGTGATATCGTACACGACGCGGTTGACGCGCGGCACTTCGTTGACGATGCGCGCGCTGACCTTGGCGAGCAGATCGTAGGGCAGGCGCGCCCAATCGACGGTCATAAAGTCGTCGGTCGTCACGGCGCGGATGGCCAGCACGAAATCGTGCGTGCGCTCGTCGCCCATCACGCCGACGGTGCGGGTGTTGGTCAGCACGGTGAAATACTGGTTGACGTCGCGCTCAAGACCGGCCAGAGCGACTTCCTCGCGCAGAATCGCGTCGCTCTCGCGAACGGTTTCCAGTTTGTCCGCCGTGATGTCGCCCATGATGCGGATTGCCAGACCGGGGCCGGGGAACGGCTGACGCCAAACCATGTCGTGCGGCATGCTCAGCTCCTCGCCGACCTTGCGAACCTCGTCCTTGAACAGCATGCGGAGCGGCTCCACCAGACCGCCGGTGAACTTCGCGCGCACGTCGGCCGGCAGACCGCCGACATTGTGGTGCGACTTAATCACCGCGCTGCCCTTGACCGAGCCGGATTCGATCACGTCCGGGTAAATCGTGCCCTGCGCGAGGAATTCCACGCCCTCGAGCTTCTTGGCCTCGTCGGCGAAGCAGTAGACGAACTCGCCGCCGATCAGCTTGCGCTTCGTCTCCGGGTCGGAAACGCCCGCCAGCTTGGTCAGGAAGCGGTCGCGCGCGTCCACGATGACCAGATTCACCGGGAACTGCTTGGTGAAGACCTCGCGGACGGATTCGGTTTCGTTTTTGCGCATGAAGCCGTGATCGACGTAAACGCAGGTCAGGCGCTCGCCGATGGCGCGGGAGATCAGCGCCGCCGCGACGGAGGAATCCACGCCGCCGGAGAGGCCGAGCATCACGCGGCCGTTCGGGCCGACCTGCTCGCGGATGGAGGCGATGGCGTTGTCGATGAAGGTGCTCATCGTCCAGTCGCCCGTGCAGCCGCAGACGTTATACAGGAAGTTGGCGATGACCTTCTGGCCCTCCTCGCTGTGCGTGACTTCCGGGTGGAACTGCACCGCGTAGATGCGCTTTTCGGGGTTCGCCATCGCGCAGAACGCGCAGTTTTCGCTGTGGGCGATGGAGGTGAAGCCCTCCGGCGCACGGGTGACGTGGAAGGTGTGGCTCATCCACGCGACAGACTGCGCCTTCATGCCGGCAAACAGCGGGCTGTTGACGTCGAAATCCACCGGGACGCGGCCGTATTCGCGCTGGGCGGCGCGCTCGACGGTGCCGCCGAGGGTGTAGGCCGTCAGCTGCATGCCGTAGCAGATGCCCAGAACCGGGATGCCCTGCTCGTAGATGGCCGGGTCGATATGCGGCGCATCCGCATCGAGCACGGAGGCGGGGCCGCCGGAGAGGATGATGCCCACCGGCTTCTTTTCAAGGATTTCGGAAAGCGGCGTCAGGTAGGAAACAACCTCGCAGAAAACCTTGGCTTCGCGCACACGGCGGGCGATCAGCTGGGTATACTGCGCGCCGAAGTCCACCAGAACAATTCGCTGCACATTTTGCATCGGATGCGGAACCTCCTTTGGTTGTGAAGAAAAACAAGCCGTCCACAAAGGGACGTAAGCCATAACCTCTATTCTACACAGTTTTTCGTGCGAAATCAAGAGAAGCCGGGAAAAAGTTCGCCAAACGGGCGCTTTTCGGCAGGTTCGATGAAGGAAGGCGGTCGGTTTGCGCGCTTTTCAACCGCGGACGGTCGTGGTATAATCAAAACAGATTGGAAAACACAGAGGGAGGAACGGCGCATGTTTCAAAATCGGGATACCATCGCGGCGCAGGCGACGGCGGCGGGAGAGGGCGGCGTGGCGATTGTCCGCGTGAGCGGGGCGGACTGCCGGCGGATCATATCGCGCGTGTTCCGGGCGCAGAACGGGAAGCCGCTGGAAAACCGCGTGCTGACCTACGGCTATGTGATGGAGGATGGCGGCGTTGCGGACGAGGCGATGGCCGTGCTGATGCGCGCGCCGCACAGCTACACGCGGGAGGACGTGGCGGAGATTCACTGCCACGGCTCGCAGGCGCTGGTCGGCAAGATTCTGAGGCTGCTGATGGCGGCGGGCGCGCGGATGGCCGAGCCGGGCGAGTTCACATATCGGGCGTTTTTGAACGGGCGCATTGATCTGGCGCAGGCCGAGGGCGTGATGCGGATGATCCGCGCGGGGAGCGAGCGCGCCATGCGCAGCGCCGTGCGGCAGATGGAGGGCGGCGTTTCCGCGTTCGTGCGGACGGCGCGGGAGGAGATCACGTCCCTGCTGGCGGCCATGGCGGCGGCAATCGACTTCCCGGACGAGGTGGAGGGAGACGCAGACCGCGCGGGAGGTGACGGCGGCCTGCAAGGCGATTGCGGCGAAGCTGGCGGCGGCCTGCGACGAGCGGGCGGGGCGCATCGAGGACGAGGGCTTGCGCGTCGTGCTCTGCGGCAGGCCGAACGCGGGCAAGAGCAGCCTGCTGAACGCGCTGCTGGGCGGAGAGCGCGCGATTGTGACGGATATTCCCGGCACGACGCGGGATACGCTGACCGAGGCTGTGCAGATCGGCGGGGTGCGCGTCCTGCTGACGGATACGGCCGGGCTTCGGGAGACGGGCGACGCGGTGGAGCGCATCGGCGTGGAGCGCGCCAAAAAGCGCTGGCGGAGGCGGACGTGCGGGCGCTGGTGCTGGACAGCGCAAGCCCGCTGACCGAGGAAGACAAGGCGGCGCTTTTCGGCCTTGCGCCGCAGATGATCGTGCTCAGCAAGGGCGACCTCGCGCAGCGGCTGACGGCGGCGGATGTGCGCGCGGCCTTTGGCGACGTGCCGATGGTGACGGTTTGCGCAACGCGCGGCGAAGGCATGGAGGCGCTCCGGGACGCGCTGACGGCGTTCGTTCCGACGGACGGTGCGGAATCCTCGGCGCTCTCTCAGGCGCGCCATGTGGAGGCGGCCGGACGCGCCCGCGCGGCACTCTGCGACGCGGTGACGGCGATTGAGGACGGCATGCCGCTGGACGTCGCGGCGGTGGATCTGTCCGCGGCGCTGGACGCGCTGGGCGAAATCACGGGCGAAACGATGAGCGAAAGGGTCATCGACGAGGTGTTTGCGAAATTCTGCGTCGGAAAGTAAAAGGGGCTTGCGCCGCATCAGGCCTGCGCGGCCTCCGCTTCCAGAACGGCGCGCCAATCCTCGGGAAACCCGCAGAGCGACAAATCGGCCTCGGGGTAATCGGCTTCCAGCAGCGAAAGCCCCGTGAGCAGGTGCGCAAACACGCGCTCGCGCCCCAGTGCATGCGCGAAGACGAGCAGGAGCGGGAAAAGGCGGTCGCTTTCATACAGGCGCAGATGGTTGGGCAGGAGCGGCTGATCCGGGAGAATCTGGTTGTAGAGCCGGTTGTAATGCGCGCAGATGTTGCGCACATCCACGGCGGCGGCGATCAGGCGAAGCGCCTCCGGCGAAGGTCGTATTCCCGGCTGACGGCGCGCTGGTCGCCCTCCCGCATGAGGTCAAACAGCGAGCCGAGCATGCCGAAGGTGAACAGTTCGACGGCTGCCCAAATCGGGAATTGGCCGCCGTATTTGATTTTGTGGTGGCGCACGAACGGGAGCGCGCCCTGTCGCTTGACCTCGTTTTTGAATTTGCCGATCAGGCTTTTATGGACGGAAGCACCGTTGGGCAAAACCTCGGCGCGGAAATTCTCCGCATCCATATAGCCCAGCGAGCCGTAGGTGATGGCCAGCTGATAGGCGATTTTGGCGCGGAGCTGCACCTCGAAAAACTCCAGCACCGGGGCAGCAGGTGGCGCAGGTTCATGTCAAACCGGTACAGGCCGTACAGCGTCTCCAGCGATACGCCGGGCAGAAAGAGATCCGGGTCGTCCGCGCGGCGCAGATGCTTGCCGTAGGTCGTCAGGCGGTAATAGTTGACGGTGGAGAGGATATAGCGCGCCCGCGCTTCATCCTCGATCGTCAGGCCGTGGATGTCGGTCAGGCGGGCGAGCTGCTCCTTGTAGCTGCGGGCTGGCTTGACGGGATGGTAACGCTTGCCCCGTGTGTTCATAAGGGAAGCTCCTTTCTGCAAAATAAAGGACTGTCAATTTAACAACACCGATATCTCAAGAAAAACTAAGTATTTTTGCCCGAAGGTTTCAAAGAGGTTTTCGGCTGTTGCCGCCAGTGGCGGAAACAAACGGCAGAAAACGGAAAGCCCTTTGGTGGGGCGATGGGGCAAAGCCCCATATTCTATAATGCTTAGATATTTGTTCCTTGAAATGTTCGGGTTAAGCTTGACAGTCCCTTTGGAGGATAGCCGGGGATGCAGGGGGCATCCGCCGGTTTAATTGTCGATTTCAAGCACCTTGTCGCGCAGTTCCTTTTCCAGACGGCCAAGCTCGATGGCGGCGGCGGCGCGCTTCTGAGCGCCTTCGCGCTGAATCTTCTGCACTTCGGTCAGGGTGTCGATGAGCGCGGTGTTCGCGGCGCGGATGGTTTCGATATCCACAACGCCGCGCTCGGCTTCCTTCGCCGTCTCGATGGTGCCCATCTTGAGGCGCTCCGCGTTGGCGCGCAGCAGCTCGTTGGTCATGTCGGTGACGGCCTTCTGCGCGTTGAGCGCGCTTTCAGCGTGCTGCATGCCCATGGCGATGACCATCTGGCTCTTCCAGAGCGGAATCGTGTTGGCGACGGTGGATTGGATGCGCTCGGCGAGCACATTGTCGTTGTTCTGCATCAGGCGGATCTGCGGACCCATCTGCACGGAAACCATGCGCGTGAGCTTGAGGTCGTGGATGCGCTTTTCAAACCGCGAAATGAGCTGGCTGAAATCGTTGGCGATCTGCGCGTCGGCCGGGTCGGCGGTCTGCTGCGCCTTGGCCAGAAGCGGCGGAAGCTCCTCCTCGCGCAGCCTCTGGAGCTTCAGTTCGCCCGCGATGATGTAGAGCGTCAATTCGTGGTAGTATTGCTCGTTTTGCGCGTACAGCTCGTCGAGCATCTTGCAATCGGAAATCAACTGCTTCTGGTGCCCCTGCAAGGTGGCGATGATCTGCGCGACGTTCTCCTCCACCTTGTCGTATTTCGCGCGAAGCTGGGCGATGTTGCTTCCGGCTTTCTTGAACAGCCCGAACAGGCCGCCCTTCTTGCCCTCGTCCACGTCGAAGCCCTTCAGCTCGGCGACAAGCTGGGTCAGCATGTCGGAAATCGCGCCGGTGTCCTTGGTCTTAACGTCCTCGAGAATCTTGTCGGAGAACTGGGAAATCTTCGTCTGCGCGGCGTTGCCGTACTTGAGCACCGTTTCGCTGTTGTGGATGTCGATGCGATCCACGAACGCCAGCACGGCGGCCTGCTCCTCGGGCGACAGGTTGTCAAAATTCAGAGAATCGTCCTTCGCGTCCACAGGGGTCTGCGCATCCTGCTGGGCGGGCGCGGCAGGCGCTTCCTGCTGGACAGGCGCTTCCTGCGCGGCGGGCGCTTCCTGAACGGCCGCGGCGGCCTGCTGAGGGGCTTCCTCACCGGGGAGAACCAAAGACGGAATGGTTTTATCGTCCATAACAAAATCTCCTTTTTATGTCTTCCTGTTTGATGTCTTCCTTATATCAGATGCGGTTGAATAACGATATTCGCTTATCAAACATGATACACCAAAACAAAGAAGGTGTAAAGAGCTTTTCTTCCGTGCGGGTTTATGCTAAAATAGAGCCTGCCTACATGCTTATGCAAAAATCGGGAGAGACAACACGATTTTTTCGTAGTTGTCGCGGATACTTTGAAGCGGTGCAAGCTCCCGTTTGCGCACGTCCTCACTCATCATCGATTCCGTTACCTGAATATACTTTTTCTCGTCGGCGGTAGTTGCAATGAAGTCAACCTCGGCGTTGCCGATCTTGCCAATTGCTACATCATAGCCACGGCGAAGCAGCTCGAAGTAAACGACGTTCTCGATGGCGTGCCCGCTGTCCCGATGACGGAAACCCAGCAGATAATTGCGAAGGCCGATGTCAACGATATAATATTTTCCGAGTGTACGGAGGTAGGCCTTGCCCTTGATGTCAAAGCGTTTGATTTCGTAGAAGAAGTAGCTCTCCAGAAGCGCGTTCACATACGCCTGCACGGTATGCGCGCTGGGCGCGCCCCTGCGCCTGCCGTCCTCCAGAAGCCCTTCGTTTACCAGCGTATTGCCGATGGAAGCGATGGAAACGCTGGAGCCGATATTATCGGCGAGAAACAGGATGATCTTCCGCAGCAGCGCGGGGTCTGTGATCTGCTTTTGCCCCCGGCGTTTTTCCCGCTCCAAAATATCGCGGATCACGACGGTGGAGTAAATGCCATCCAGAAGCGACAACGCCTTTTCCTGCTCCAAACCGACGTCGGCGATGCCCGGCATTCCGCCGAAGCGCATATAGGCGTCAAAAACTTCTCGCAGTTCGTAGCGTTCACCGTTCTTATCAAATACCTGCTTGCGGCGTCCACCAAGGGCGCTTTGCGTTTCACGAACCTCAAAACCGTGAAAATCGAGGAACTCACGGAAAGAGAGCGGCAGCATTTTGATTTCCACGCACCGCCCGGAGAGATAGGTGGAATACTCCGAGGAAAGAAGATAGGCGTTTGACCCGGTAACATAGATGT
>VOFB01000414.1_pt1 | contig 14001 bp, 14 predicted proteins | sample 5384141 | NCBI WGS metagenome assembly VOFB01 (sample SAMN12384721, study PRJNA508395) | human gut metagenome | isolation source: healthy gut A | host: Homo sapiens | reverse complement strand
GTATAGAAGCGTCCGCTGCGCAGACTCGCCGCAGCCTTGTTGGGGCGGTACCCCAACCGTTTGGCCACCTCCGCGATGCGGCGGGCCGTATCCTTGTTGACGTTGCAGTCCAGATTCCCTTCGGCATCGCGCTTGGCGTTCATCACCAGCGACACGAGCGAAATGGAGACGCCCGCCTCCCGGGCGACGTCGCTCGGATTATGAGTCCGCTGCTCTAACCGACTGAGCTATGGGTCCTTTTGCATCCGGGAAAATCCGAATACGGACACAAAAATAGGAATTTCGACCGGATTCACAAAATAAAAACCCATTTTTTCATTTCGAGACGCCAGCACAAACCCGTTTCGCTCAAATCGATTCCCTGTTTTACGCCCCTGCATCGCAAGAAAAACAGCCGCACCGGAATTTTCCGCAACAACTAACCGACCCGATCGCAAGATTTTTCTTCGGAAAATTAGCTAACTGGAAAAAATTTACTACCTTTGCTCCGCTTAAGCATCTAATTACAAACAAAACAAACGAAATGAAAAAAGGTATTCATCCGGAGAATTATCGTTTAGTGGCGTTCAAGGACATGTCCAACGACCACGTGTTTTTGTGTCGGTCCGCCGTTTCGACAAAAGAAACCATCGAAGTGAACGGCGAAACCTATCCCGTGTATAAGATGGAAATTTCCAACACCTCGCACCCGTTCTACACTGGTAAGATGACAACGTCCTGACGCTGCCATTCTCCCCGGGCGGAAGTACCCCGCGTCACGGGCATGATCTTATATACGACTCCTTCGAATTCCATAATATCATCAATAAATCGGTTGAAAACAATGATCGAAAAAAGTGTCTCCCGAAGAGACACTTTTCCCGTATGACACGCCGACGGCGATTACTTCTTCGCCGGCTCGGCCACCTTCGTGCTGTCGGCCGGAGCGGGTTCCACGTAAGGTTTCACGTCGACCACCTCCACGCTGAATTCGAGCGCTTCGTTGGCCCCGATGTCGCGGCCCGCGCCGCGCTCGCCGTAGGCCAGCTCCGCCGGAATCCACAACGTGATCTTACCGCCCTTGCCGACGAGCTTCATGCCTTCGGTCCAACCCTTGATGACGCGGTTGAGCGGGAACTCGGCCGGTTCGTTGCGCTCGTACGACGAGTCGAAGACCTTGCCCTTGCGGTTCTTGCCCTCGTAATTCACCACGACCACGTCGCGGTCGTCGACGGCGATCGTGTCGGCGTCGCCCGGACGCTCGATCTTGTAGAGCAGGCCCGATTCGGTCTTCTCGACACCCGACTTCTTGGCGATACCTTCCAGCCACTTCGCCGACGCCTCGGCGTTCTCGCGCGGACGGACGACCATGAAGTAGTTTTGCAGATAGCCCTGCACGATCATCTCGTCCATCTTGGCGACGCTGTCGCGCACGTTGGCCATCGCCTCGGTGATCCATACGATCTGTACGGGGATGTCGCTCGACTTGATATTGTTACCGATGTCGTTACCGAAAGCGTACGACACCGAGTCGCACTCGCCCGACGTGAGGAACATCGGCTCCGCAGCGGGAAGCGTGTCTTTCAGCATACCCGTCGAATCGGCGGCGACCGCAGCCTGCATCGCCTTCTTCTGCTGGATGGCGAAGGCGCGTGCGCCGCGCTTGTTCATGAAGTAATCGCGCAGGATGTCGATGGCATCCTCGTGCTTCTGCTTCGACTTGTCGAGCGCGCCCTCCTTGATGCCCTTGTTCACCTCCTCGAAATTGAAGGGGATGTCGCTCATCTCGTACTGCATTCCGTAGCCGATATTGGCTCCCAATGCATACGACAGCGAGTCGAATTTCGACAGACTGCCCATTTTCAACGTCTTGTTGCCGCCGCAGGAGCAGAGCAACACGGCACCCGAGAGCGCCGCAACCGATAACAGTTTTTTCATTTGCGTATCAAAGTTTTTATAAAGTTTCATAGTGCACAAGCATACAAAGATATACAAATTAATCGATATTCGTGCGTCCGTCGGCGGCAAATCGCAGTTTTTCCCGCAAAATCCGCCTAACGGCCGCCGGACTTTCCTCCGGCGGGCGCATCGGCCTGCACGTCGAGCAGTTCGGCTTCGTAATAGAGCGTCTCGTTGGCCCCCACTCCCAACGTCCGGTCGCCCTCGGCACCGTAGGCCAGCGCGGCAGGAACCCACAATTTCACGGCACCGCCGCTGCCCAGCAGCTTCAATGGCGATCTTGCCCCGGCTGACGATCTCGGCATCGGCAAAGGCCAGCGTATCGACGAAAATCGACATGGTGAACCCGATACCGCCCAGGCAAGCCACCGCGAAAAGCATCTTCCAGCCGGCTCCCTCGGGCATTTCGGCCAGCTTCGTCTTCACGGCGAGCCAACTGGCCAGGAAAATACCGAGCGGCTTGCCCACGAGCAATCCGAAGAAGATGCCCGTGCCGACCGCACCGGCCTGCGGCGTAACGTGGAAGATTCGGAAGTACTCCAGCGAATCGATCGAGACACCCGCATTGGCGAATGCGAAAATAGGCATAATCAAAAATGTTACGTACGGAGCCAGCAGATGTTCGAGACGGAAGCTCATCCCTACCGAATCGGTCGCCAGCGAGGACATCATCCGCAGGTAGTACCTGTGCTCCTCGTTCGGAAAATCGTCGGCCCGGCACTCGGCTTTCAGCAGCGCATCGGACAAACCGCTCATCTTCCGCGCGAAATACTCCTTGCTATAACGGGGTTTCATCGGGATGAACATGGCGATCACCACGCCCGACAGCGTGGAATGGATTCCCGAATAATAAAACAGGGCCCAGACGACGAAAGCCGGTACCAGATAGAACATAATGCGGGTTTCGCCCACTTTATTCAGGAAATAGATGCCTACGAGGATCAGGATCGCAATCGCAAGCAGCAACAGATTGACCTCCTCGCCGTAAAACAGCGCGATCACCAGAATCGCCCCCAAGTCGTCCGCCACGGCCAGGGCCGTCAGGAAAATTTTGAGCGAAATAGGCACCCGATCGCTGAATATCGAAAGGATGCCGATGGCGAAAGCAATGTCCGTCGCCGTAGGGATTCCCCAGCCGGGTGCCGCGACGGTTCCCGCGTTGAACGAAAAATAGATCAATGCAGGCACCACCATACCGCCCAAAGCCGCCAACACGGGCAGAATCGCCTTCCTGACGGAAGAGAGCTGTCCGATGACGATTTCGCGTTTGATCTCGAGACCGATCAAAAAGAAGAACACCACCATCAACCCGTCATTGACGAAGGTCTGGAGGGTCAGGCCCCTGGGAAACATCCAGTCGATCAGACTGCCGGGACCACGCACCACCAAAGCGATGTCGATGTTGAGCACCCGCTGGTAATACTCCGCCGTCCAGGGAAGATTGGCCAGCAGCATCGCAACGGCGACACTGAAGAGCAACACCAGTCCGCCCGACCAGGGAGCCTCCAGAAAACGACGCCCCCGCAACTGAAACTGATAATGTTGCCGGACCCAGCGGTACATGGAAAAAAGCCTCATTGTCTATTCATATTTATATTCGTAATCCAAAATAAACCGTCTTCCCCGGCAGAATTCACGCCCTGTCGGAATCAACCTCTTCCTGCCGACGAAGTCCGCAAGGCCAGGCCGCACAATTTGTAGAGCACGCGGGCTCCTACGACCGCGTCGATCTTATCTTCCGGGCAGGGAACGACCTCCACCAGGTCGAACCCGGCGATGCGGCGGCCCGAATCGGCCACGCACTCCATCAGGTAAACCACCTGTTCAAAAGTGATGCCGCCCGGAACGGGAGTGCCCGTATGAGGACAATGTTCGATGGTGAGTCCGTCGATGTCGAAACTGATATAAACCACCTCGGGCAGCTCGTCCACGATGCGGCGGCAGCTTTCGGCCCAGGTCGTTCCCGCGAATCCGGCGCGAGCGAGCGAGCGCGAATCGAACATAGCGATCCGCCCGTCCGAAGCGGCCCTTTCGGCCTCGGCATCGCAATAATCCCGCACGCCGACCTGCACGAGCTTGCTCACCTGCGGCAGGTCGCGCAGTACGTTGAACATGATCGAAGCGTGCGAAAATTCGAATCCCTCGTACGCCTCACGCAGGTCGCAATGGGCATCAATATGGAGAATTCCCAGCGAACCTTCCTTCTCGGCAACGGCACGGATCAAACCGTACGGCGTCGAATGGTCGCCTCCGACCAGCCCTACGACCTTACCTTGCGAGAGCCACTGGCGGGCCTGACGGTAAATATTGTCGTTCATGGCTGCACAGCCTTCGTTGATACGGCGCAGACGGCGCTCGATACGTTCGTCGTCCGGCGCTCCGCCCTCTTCGAGATGTTCGATCACCCGTTCGGCATCGGCCCGCAGCTTGCGGGACTCCTCCTGCAGCGAATAGTCGATGTCGGCCGTAGCGATGCCTCCGAGCCAGGCTCCCGGCGCCGAAGCATCGTAAAGATCGAGCTGTGTGGAGGCTTCGATCAGGGCATCCGGCGCCAAAGCCGTTCCGGCACCGTAGGATACGGTCACGTCCCAGGGTGCGGAAACAAGCACCAGCGCAGCCTCCTCGGGCGTGAACGGCAAACCGTAATAAGCGCCGTTGTCCACCCCCACCCCGTTGGGATTGAATGTTTTCAGATCCATAGTCTTTCCTTGTAAGAATTACAAAGATAGTAAATTTTTGATTTTCCGCCATCGTTATCACCGATAAACCCCGTTTTTAACGGGGTGCCGACCGGCCGACCCGGACGACGCCCGAAGCGGGAGCCGTATGCACCGGCGCACGGTTCCCGTAAAAAGGAGCTCAAATAAATTTGGCGCCGCCCTCGCCCTGCACTATCTTTGCTCCGCAATTAACCAATTCGAATACCGTCGTGAAAATCGTCGCCGACAATGCCATACCTTTTTTGAAAGGAGTACTCGAACCTTATGCCCGGGTGGAATACCTCCCCGGGAAAACCATCGCAACGGCCGATGTCCGGGATGCCGACGCCCTGATCGTCCGTACCCGCACCCGGTGCGACGCCGCCCTACTCGAAGGATCGTCCGTCAAACTGATCGCAACGGCGACCATCGGCTTCGACCACATCGACACGGAGTGGTGTCGGCGCACGGCATCGAAGTAGCGACCGCAGCAGGCTGCAATGCACGGGGCGTACTGCAATACGTCGCTGCAGCACTGGCCCGCCTCTCACGAGTACAGGCCTGGGAACCTGCAGACAAAACCCTCGGAATCGTCGGTGTAGGGCACGTGGGTCGCTCGTCCGAGGCCTACGCCCGGACTGTGGGGCTTCCGCGTCGTCTGCTGCGACCCGCCCCGCGAAGAGCGCGAGCATTGCGGGTTCCTGCCGCTCGAAGAGGTCGCACGCGAGGCCGACATGCTCACCTTCCACACTCCGCTGGACGATACGACCCGGCACATGGCCGGCGAGGAGCTGTTCGCCCGGCTTAAACCGGGCGCCGTGGTGATGAACTCCTCGCGCGGCGAAGTGGTCGACGGCGACGCGTTGTTGCTCCGCGGCCGTCCCTGCGTGCTCGACGTCTGGGAACACGACGCCGCCTTCGCCGCGAACGCCCTCGTCCCGCCGGAAGGAGACGGCGATGCGGACAAGGCGCGGAACGATTTCGAAGGTCCATGCGCGACCACTACCGCTACCGCCGGAAGAATATTTTCGAAATCCGTTGTCGATTGTGAAAATATACCTATATTTGCACCGTTAATTCATCGGTACATGCTGTACGGCAAACTCATCAAACCCCTGCTCTTCTCCCTGCCTCCCGAACAGGCCCATCACATCGTGACGGCAACCCTTTCGCTGCTCGGCAAGGTACCCGGCGGACGGTGGTTGCTGCACAAACTCTATGCGACGGAAGACCCGTCGCTCGAACGCGAAGTCTTCGGCATCCGTTTCAAGAATCCCGTAGGAATGGCCGCCGGATTCGACCGTTACGGCCACATCTACCGCGAACTGTCGGCCATGGGTTTCGGATTCGTCGAGGTGGGAAGCATCACCCCCAAGCGTCAGCCGGGCAATCCCAAGCCGCGCATCTTCCGGCTCGACGCGGCCCGCGCGCTGCTCAACCGCGTAGGCATTTGCAGCCACGGCCTCGACCGCGCCGTGGCGCACCTGCGACAGCCGCGCGGAGAGGCGATCGTCGGCTGCAACATCGGCAAGAACACGGCCACGCCCTGCGACCAGACGCCGGCCGACTACCTCAAATGCTTCCGCAACCTCTACCAGTACGCCGACTATTTCACGATCAACGTCGCCTGCGATCCGGGGCAGAAGGCAGCATCGTACCAGACGCGCGAAAACATCACGAAGATTCTGGAACCGCTGTTCGACTTCCGCCGCGGGCAGAACCAGTACCGCCCCATCCTGCTGAAAGTCTCGCCCGACCTCTCGGACGAGACGATCGACCTGATGACCGACATCATGCTCGACACGCCGCTCGACGGCATGGTAGCCGTCAACGCCACCGTCTCGCGCGAAGGAGTCAACCGGCTCGAAGCGACGCGCATCGGCGCCGGCGTCGTGAGCGGACAGCCGCTCACGCAGCGGGCACTGGAAGTCGTGCGCCGCATCCACACCCGTTCGCAGGGAACCTACCCGATTATCGGCGTCGGCGGTCTGATGACACCCGACGACGTGCGGGCCATGCTCGACGCAGGGGCTGCGCTGGTACAGATCTACACCGGCTACATCTACAACGGCCCGGGCTACGTGCGCGAAATCTGCCGCGCACTGCTCGAAAAGAAGGCCGCAGAAAACTGATACGCTCCATGAAAGCCACAATCATCACCATCGGCGACGAAATCCTCATCGGACAGATCGTCGACACCAACTCCGTATCCATCGCCCGCCACCTCAACACGGCGGGCATCGTCGTCGCCGAAAAGGAATCGGTCGGCGACGACCACGACGCCATCGTCGCCGCGCTCCGCCGCGCCATGGACGGCAGCGACGTGACGATCCTCACCGGCGGCCTCGGTCCCACGAAGGACGACATCACCAAACGTACGCTCGCCGAGCTGTTCGGCTGCGAACTGGTACGCGACGAACGGGTCGCCCGGCACGTGCGCCGGATGCTCGAAAGCCGGGGCATCGCCTACAACGACCTCAACCGGGGACAGTCGCTCGTTCCGGCCTGCTGCACCGTGCTTTTCAACGCCCACGGCACGGCCCCCGGCATGTGGTTCGAACAGAACGGCCGTGGTGGTTTCGCTGCCCGGTGTCCCGTACGAAATGGAGCACCTCATGCAGGACGAGGTAATGCCTCGTCTGAAAGCCCGTTTCTCCCTGCGGCAGATCGTACACCGCACGCTGATCACGGCAGGTCTGGCCGAATCGATGCTGGCCGAACGGATCGCCGGCTGGGAGGCCGCCCTGCCGCGATCCAGTCGGTCGTCCACGACCTGCTCACGCAGCGCCACCTGACGCTCGCCACGGCCGAAAGCTGTACGGGAGGCGCCATCGCCGCCCGGTTTACCGCCATGCCCGGCGCCTCGGCCTACTTCCGATGCGGCGTGGTCAGCTACACCGTCGAGGCGAAACACGACCTGCTGGGCGTAAGCCTCGACGACATCGACCGCTACGGCGTGGTGAGCGAACCCGTCGTCCGCGCCATGGCCGAAGGAATGCGGCGCACGGCACACGCCGACTATGCAGTGGCTACCACCGGCGTCGCAGGCCCCGCGGGCGGCACGCCCGAATGTCCGGTCGGAACGGTCTGGATGGCCGTGGCGAGCCCGCAGGGAACCGTCGCCGTCTGCCGGCAGTCGGGCAGCGACCGCGGCCAGATCATCGATCGTGCGTCGGGACAGGCCATCGCCCTGCTGCGCGACGAAATTCTGCGGCAGGATACACCCCGAAACGAATAGACCCATGCACGAAGATCCCCGAAAGGCCCCGCTGCCGGACGATCCGGCGGCCCATCCCGACGCGGTCGGCCGTCCCGTCGACGCATCCTCCCGCATCGCCTTTACGACCTCCGACGGGCAGCCGGTCGAAGTGCCGTTGCTGACGCTCGTCCCGATTCCCCGACTCACGATCGACGAGGCGGCCGTCGGCTTCGACATGGAAGTACGATCCGACGGCTCGACCGCCGTCAACGGGCGCTGCCGCACCTCGGAGGACGATCCGAAAAAACGACGGTAACTACTCGGGCCCGATTACGGCGGAAAGGGCGGCCGGATTCGATGCCGCGCGGGGCTTGGGCCCTCGCAGACACCGCCCGCGGCGGGCCTCTCCGCAGACTCCGCCCCGCAAATACGACAGCAGTCGGTCCTTACGCCGGAATTCCGCCGCCCTCAGGATGACATAACAGAATTTTTAATTCCCCGTTTTAAACTTGCGAAGCGTCGCTTTTCCCCGCGACTTTGCATATCTTTACGAAAAACAAACGATCCCACAGGATGAAACGCTGCAAAATCACCATTCTCAAAACCACCCTCGACGAAGAACTGGCCAAAGAGTACGCCGCCCCCGGCTTCACCCGCTGCCCGATGATGCGCGAAGGGCAGGTCTTCTACGCCGATTACGCCAAACCCGAAGGCTTCTGCGACGAAGCGTGGAAAGCGGTCTACCAGTACGTTTTCGCCCTGTCGCACGGAGCGGGCGTCTTCTACTACGGCGACTGGATCGATCGGGAGGGCGTGGCGATCTGCTCCTGCAACGACGGTCTGCGGCCGGTCATCATGAAGATCGAACGCACCGACGAGGAGTCGCACATCGACTATGAACCGGTCGAACGATAGCTCCCGAACCGTCGCGGAGCTGCGTGACGAACTGTTGGGGTTCACGCATCCGTCCGCCGTGCGGCGCATCGCCTCCGCCGTACGTTCGGCCGACGAAGTGCAGGCACTCTACGCTCTGCTTTCCGCCGGCGAGGAGCATCTCCTTCAGGCGCTTGATGTAGCTTTCGACCACCTCGCGGCGGGCGCCGGGGCGCGCACCCGATATGGCGTCGCAGACCTGGATGATCGGTGCGATCAGCGAAGTCATCTCCACTTCGTCGTGATGGGCGCCGATGGCATTGCAGACTTCGGGTTTCTCCTTGTATTTCTCGGCGAGCTTCATGCCGATGATTGCGTGCGGCAGTTCGGTTCGTCGTCGGGTACCTTGCCGATGTCGTGGAGCAGGCCTGCACGGCGTGCCGTCTTGGGGTTCAGCCCCAGCTCGGCAGCCATGATACCCGCGAGATTGGCCGTTTCACGGGCGTGCTGCAGCAGGTTTTGGCCGTAGGAGGAGCGGTACTTCATTTTACCGATCATGCGGATCAGTTCCGGGTGCAGCCCGTGAATACCGAGGTCGATCGTGGTGCGTTTCCCGACTTCGACGATCTCCTCTTCGATCTGTTTCTGTACTTTGGCTACGACCTCCTCGATACGTGCCGGGTGGATGCGGCCGTCGGTCACCAGCTGGTGCAGCGCCAGGCGGGCGATCTCGCGGCGGACAGGGTCGAACCCGCTGAGGATGATGGCTTCGGGGGTGTCGTCTACGATGATCTCGATGCCTGTCGCAGCTTCCAGCGCACGGATGTTACGGCCCTCGCGGCCGATGATGCGGCCTTTGACTTCGTCGCTTTCGATGTTGAAGACCGTCACGGCATTCTCGATGGCCGTCTCCGTGGCCACACGCTGGATCGAAGCCACGATGATCCGCTTGGCCTCCTTCGTGGCCGTCAGCTTCGCCTCCTCGATGGTCTCGTTGATGTAGGCGGCCGCATCGCTCTTGGCTTCGGCCTTCATATTCTCGATCAGGATGCTCTTGGCGTCTTCGGAACTCATGCCCGAAATCTGTTCGAGACGCGCGTTCTGCTCCTTCATCAGACGGTCGATCTCCTCCTTCTTGTGTTCGAGCACCTGAAGCTGCGCTTCCATCTGCTCTTTGAGGCGGGCGTTCTCCTTGACCTTGCCTTCCAGTTCGCGCTGTTGGTTTTGCAGGTTGTTTTCGATCTGCTTGGCGCGCTGTTCGCTCTGGGCGATCTTCTGGTTGCGTTCGTTGACCTGGCGGTCGTGCTCGCTTTTGAGCTGAATGAACTTCTCCTTGGCCTGGAGAATCTTCTCTTTCTTTATCATTTCGCCTTCCGCTTCCGCCTCTTTCCGGGCGGCTTCACGCAGTGCCTTGATGGTCTTCTTGGTAACGTATTTGGTTACCAGGATGTAAATACCCAGGCAGACTACGGCGGACAGGACGCTCGATAGTACGATTGTCATCATTGTTTTAGAGAGTTATTATTTGTTAGTTATTAGGGTTTGTGCATAAAAAAACCGCATAGGATTCCTTAGTCTTGTTTGACGAATCTGCAGATAAGTCATGTGTGGGGGCTCCCGAAAATCGCAACCTTCTACCGGCAGGCCGCAGCCTGCACCCCGAGGGGTTGAAGCCTGATTTTGAAAGTGGTGAGTTGCCCCAATGTAAAAATTGTTCAGTTTCGCAAAGCTATAAGGAATCTATGCGGGTAGATTTTTCTTAAACGTATGGTAAAGAACGATGATACTTGCGGACTTTTCTATACGGTCCCCCCTCGTATCCTTCCCTGTTATTTCTTTTCGGTTTCGATTCGGTTCAGGTATTCGTCGATCTCGTCGCGCAGCGCTTCCAGCCTGCGGAGATCTTCGCTGCCCACTTCTCGGCTGCGGGCCAGCGAAACGCTCGAAATCGCCAACTGCAATGCGGCCATCGCCAGGCAGTCCTGTGTCGAGAATCCTTCGTATTTGGCTTTTTCGAACCGGGTGACATAGGCATTCACCTCGCGTTCGGCCAGGCGGTAGAGCTCCTCTTTCTCCGCCAGCGACTGTTCCTCGTTCGCTTCGTGCTTGAGCGTAAACGAGTAACTTTTACCGGCTATTTTGAGCTTTATTGCCTGTTGCTGGGCCATGTCGCTTGCTTCCCGTTAAATGAAATATCTTCGGTCGTTATCGTATGTCTTGCCTACTTGCCCGACAGCTCTTCGCCGATTCGGTCGGGTTTGTTGAGTAGGGTGATGCACTTGTCCACCTCCCGCATTAAACGGTTGACGCGTGCGATCGCTTTGCTTTGGTCGGGTGCATTTCCTGCGAGTCCCTGGCTGAGCTGTACGCGGGCGAGCTCCTTGCCGAGCTCTTTTACCTGCATTTGCAAATCGCGGTTTTCTTTACGCAAGACGTCGCGCTCCGCCGCTGTTTCCTTGCAAAGGGCCGTAAGCCGACGATGGTCGGCAATGAGCTGCCGAATCTGCGCCTCGAAATCGCTTATGACCTTTTTCTCTGCCATTTATCTGTCGCCGGAAATATTTTCCGCCTTCCCAAAGGTATATAAAAAACGTCAAACGACAAAATTTTATTTCATGATCATATCCTTTCGTGTCCCCCGTTATGGGAAGCGTAGCGGCCCAATTCCCCTCCCGGGAAGGGAATTAGGGGTGAATTGCGGACACGACCGGAGGCCGTGAGTTAGCGACCGTCGGATTCGATCCTGCGACTGTCGGATAACGCTACATTGAAAGATGTGATGATTGTCTTTTATTTCGTTTCGAGTTCGCCGTAGAGGTCGTAGTCTTCGGCTGCGGTGATCCGCACCTGATAGAAGCAACCGCGGATCAGCCTGCGGCCTGCGGCCGGAATCAGGATCTCCTGATCCACTTCGGGCGAGTCGTATTGCGACCGTCCTACGTAGAAATCCCCCTGCCGGGAGTCGATGATGACCCGCTCCAACTGACCGATACGTGCCCGGTTGTTTTCGAGCGAGATCTCATTCTGAAGCGCCATTACTCGTTCTACACGACTTTGTTTGACCTCTTCCGGAACATCGTCCGGCAGATTCCGGGCCGAATAGGTCCCCTCCTCTTCGGAATAGGGGAATACGCCCAGCCGTTCGAATCGTACCGTGCGCACGAATTCCAGAAGCTCTTCGAAGTCGGCTTCGGTTTCGCCCGGATAGCCGACCAGCAGGGTCGTGCGCAGCGCGAGATCGGGAATGGCCTGCCTCAGTTTGTCGATCAGCTCGTAAGCCTGGGCCTTGGTGTGGCGGCGGTGCATGGCCGAGAGCTGTGCGTCGGAGATGTGCTGGAACGGGATGTCGAGGTATTTGCAGATCTTGGGCTCGGATGCCATGGCTTCGATCACCTCGTCGGGGAATGCCGTGGGGTAGGCGTAGTGGAGGCGTATCCACCCGATGCCGTCGATGCGGCACAGGCGGCGCAGCAGTTCGGCCAGGCGGCGCTTCCCGTAGAGGTCGAGCCCGTAGTAGGTCGTGTCCTGCGCAATGACGATCAGTTCGCGCACACCGCCTGCGGCCAGCTTCCGGGCCTCTTCCAGCAGGGTTTCCATCGGCACCGAAGCGTGGGGCCCCCGAATCAGGGGAATGGCGCAATAACCGCACTTCCAGTTGCAGCCTTCGGAAATTTTCAGGTAAGCGTAATGTTTCGGGGTGGTGAGCCGGCGTTCGGTCGCAAGCGCTGGCCGGGGAGTCGCCTCCAGCGCCCGAACGATGTCGTCCCAATCCTTCACGCCGAAGAACTCATCGACCTCGGGCAGCTCGGCACGCAGCTCCTCCGCATAACGCTCGCTCAGGCAGCCCACGACGAACAGCCGTTCGATTTTACCCGTCTGTTTGGCGGCGGCGGCCCGGAGGATCATGTCGATCGACTCCTGTTTGGCGTCGCCGATGAAGCCGCAGGTGTTGATGACCACGACTTTGGCATCGGTGCGGTCGCTGTCGTGCGTGACCGTATAGCCTGCGGCTGCGAGCTGGGCCATCAGGTGCTCCGAATCGACCGTGTTTTTCGAGCACCCGAGGGTGATGACGTTAATTTTCTTCATTCACGGGAGATTTTATTTTGCTTCGCTGCCGAACAGGGCGTTCACGAACTCCCTGCGGTCGAAAATGCGGAGCTGGTCGATGCCTTCCCCGATCCCGATGTAGCGCACCGGGATGTGGAACTGGTCGCTGATGCCGATCACCACGCCGCCTTTGGCCGTGCCGTCGAGCTTGGTGATGGTGAGCGAAGTGACCTGCGTCGCCTGCGTGAACTGCCGGGCCTGCTCGAAGGCGTTCTGTCCGGTCGAACCGTCCAGCACGAGCATCACCTCGTGCGGGGCGCCGGGGATGACCTTGCCCATGACGTTGCGGATCTTGGTCAGCTCGTTCATCAGGCCGACCTTGTTGTGCAGGCGGCCCGCCGTGTCGATCAGCACCACGTCGGCCTTGTTCGCCACGGCCGATTTCAAGGTGTCGAAGGCCACCGACGCCGGATCGGAGCCCATCTCCTGACGGATCATCGTCGCCCCGGCCCGGTCGGCCCATACGGCCAACTGGTCGATGGCCGCCGCACGGAACGTATCCGCAGCGCCGATATAGACGTTGAGGCCGGCCCGGGTGAGCTGGGCCGCGAGTTTGCCGATCGTCGTGGTCTTGCCGGCGCCGTTCACGCCGACGACCATGATGACGTAGGGGACGCCTTCCTCGACGTCGAGTCCGAAGTTTTCGGTCGAGCGGTGCGACTCCTCCATCAGTTGGGCGATCTCGTCGCGCAGGATCGATTGCAACTCCGAGGTGTTCATATACTTGTCCCGTGCGACGCGGGCTTCGATGCGTTCGATGATCTTCACGGTGGTTTCCACGCCCTGTTCCGTGCATTCGAGAATCACCTGCACTCTGTTGCCTTTCTTTGCCATTTGTCACTTGAGTTTTAGTAAACCTTTTTGGGTGCGGCAGCTTCGCGGAGCGCTACTGCGAGGCCCTTCTTGTTAATTGTTTTGATTCCGGCGGCAGACACCTTGAGGGTGATCCAGCGGCCTTCCTCTCGGACCAGAAGCGCTTGTTCTTCAGATTGGGGCTGAACTTGCGTTTGGTCTTGTGGTGCGAGTGGGAGACGTTGTTGCCCACGATCGCGACCTTGCCTGTGATTTCGCAAACTTTCATTAAACGAAGAACGAAGTTCAACGACTTCTCCGCGCCGCACCGACCCTGTGTCGGTGCGGTGCTTCGTTTTCAGGGGAAGACAAGCCGGACGGCGCCCGCAC
>VOFB01000372.1_pt1 | contig 14001 bp, 12 predicted proteins | sample 5384141 | NCBI WGS metagenome assembly VOFB01 (sample SAMN12384721, study PRJNA508395) | human gut metagenome | isolation source: healthy gut A | host: Homo sapiens | reverse complement strand
CCATCAAGCTCAAGTGCGGCTATCACCACCTGACCAACTGGGGCACCTGCTCCGTGTTCTGCATCATCGGCGAAAAGAAGATGAGTCCCTTTTACGATGCCGACGGCAGCGTCACCATGCGGGAGACCCTGGACCTGGGTCTGACCATTGACGAGCGTCTGGCTGACGGTTACTACTATTCCAAGTCCATCCGGCTGCTGAAGTATCTGCTGGAGCACCCGGAGGAGCTGGAGAAGCCCTTGAAGGAGGAAGTATCTTATGAGTAAAGCCGCCCAGGTAAAAGCGCCCTGGCTCAACAGCAGGGACCCCGAGGTGCCCGCTACCCTGACGTATTCGGAGCTGTCCATGTGCAGCCGGGTGGAGGAGATGGTGCGCCGCTATCCCGACTACATCGCCTATGAGTTCATGGGCAAGTGCACCACCTATGCCGAAATGTGGAAGAAGATCAACGCCTGCGCCAAGAGCCTGAAGGCCATCGGCATCCGGGAGGGTGACAAGGTCACCATCTGCATGCCCAACGCGCCCCAGACCCTGTGCATGTTCTACGCCGTGAATATGGTGGGCGCCATTGCCAACATGGTCCACCCCCTGTCGGCGGAGAGCGAGATCGCCTTCTATCTGCGGGATTCCGGCTCTGTGGCCGCCATCACCCTGGACCAGTTTTATCCCAAGTTTGAAAGCGTCCGCAAGGCCGTGGACCTGCCGTGCCTGATCATCACCTCCGTGGCCGACGAGCTCAAGCCCCTGATGAAGGTGGGCTATAAGCTCACCGAGGGCCGCAGGAATCCCAAGGTCCCCTCCGGCCGGGCAGGTGTGCTGTCCTGGAAGGAGTTCCTGCGCCGGGGCGAATATGTGGAGATCTATCAGGTCCGCCGCAAGGCCGAGGACCCCGCCGCCATCCTGTATTCCGGCGGCACCACCGGCGTGACCAAGGGCATCCTGCTGTCCAACCGCAACTTCAACGCCCTGGCGGCCCAGATCATCGCCACCAACCCCTTCTTCCGGCCCGGCCACAAGATGCTGGCCATTATGCCCATGTTCCACGGCTTCGGCCTGGGTGTGTCCATCCACTCCATGGTGGCCAACGGCGGCCACTGCATCCTGATCCCCCGCTTCACGGCCCAGAGCTATGCCGAGCTCATCAAGAAGCACCAGCCCAATCTCATCGCCGGCGTTCCCTCCCTGTTCGAGGCCCTGCTGCGGGTGAAGGAGATCGAGGGGGCCGACCTGAGCTGCCTGCTGGGCGTGTTCTCCGGCGGCGACAGCCTGTCCGTGGAGCTGAAGAAGCGGTTTGACGCCTTCCTGAAGGAGCACGGCGCATCCATCACCGTCCGGGAAGGCTACGGCACCACCGAGTGCGTCACCGCCAGCTGCCTGACCCCCATCCACAAGCAGAAGGAGGGCTCCATCGGCATCCCCTTCCCGGATACCTACTACAAGATCGTCAAGCCCGGCACCCAGGAGGAGGTCCCCTATGGGGAGGAGGGTGAGATCTGCCTGTCCGGCCCCACGGTGATGCTGGAGTATGTGAACCACCCGGAGGAGACGGCCCAGACCAAGCAGACCCACGCCGATGGCCTGACCTGGATCCACACCGGCGACCTGGGCATGATGGACGAGGAGGGCTTCATCTATTTCCGCCAGCGCATCAAGCGCATGATCGTTACCAACGGCTACAACGTCTATCCCTCCCAGCTGGAGAATATTCTGGAGGGTCACGAGTACGTCCACCTGAGCTGCGTCATCGGCGTCAAGGACCCCATCAAGATGCAGCGGGTCAAGGCGTTTGTGGTGCTCAAGCCCGGCTATGTGCCCACGGAGGCCTGCAAGCAGGAGCTGATGGAATACTGCCGCAAGCACATCGCCAAGTACGCCATGCCCTCGGACATCGAGTTCCGGGATGAGCTGCCCAAGACCCTGGTGGGCAAGGTGGCCTATCGCGTGCTGGAGGAGGAGGAGAACGCCAAGCTGGACGCCAAAGCCGCCGAAAATGCCAGGATCGACGCCCAGCGCCGCCAGCTGGAGGAGGAGCGCAAGAGCGCCCAGGAGCGCCCAAAAAGCCGCAGCCCAAAACAAGGCGCAGCCCAAGCAGGAGGCCGAGGAAGAACCGAAAACCCAGGAGTAACCAAGAATAAAGTGCAGGAGGCTTGTCAATGGACAGGGAAATGAGACGGCAATACACCGTACTGGTGGACTTTCTGGGCCACATTCTGGGCCCTGGACTATGAGGTGGCCCTTCACGAGCTGAAGGACGACTCCAACGAGATCATCGCCATTGCCAACGGCGAGCTGACCGGGCGGCACCTGGGCTCCCCCCTCAGCAACAAAATGCTGGAGTTCGTGGCTAGGGAACCTGTACGAGACGCAGAACTATGTGCTGAACTTTGAGTCCGTGTCCGCCACGGGCAAGAAGCCATGTGCTCCAACTCCATGTTCATCAAGGGACGGCACGGGGAGGCTGTCCGGCCTGCTGTGCATCAACTTCGACGCCAGCCGGTACGAGGAACTGAGCCGCAGGGTCATGGAGCTGTGCGGCGGCGGCGTGAAGCGGGGCGTACCCAGCGGCACGCGGCTCATCGCCGACAGCAACGACCCGGTGGAGACCCCTGTACGCAGCGGCTATCCCACCTCCATCGCCGGCGCTACCGCCAGCATCGTGTCCGAGGTGGTGTCCAACTATCCTGTGCCGGTGGAGCGGCTGACCCAGGACGAAAAGATGGAGATCATGGCCCTGAACCGCAAGGGCGTGTTCCTGCTGAAGGGATCCGTCAGCTATGTGGCCAAGGAGCTGCACAGCTCCGAGGCCAGCATCTATCGGTATCTGGGCAAGCTGAACAACAAGTGAAAAAGGGCGCCCGCGGGCGCCCTTTTTTCCTTTCAAACATTGACCGGAAAACAGAAATGCTATATAATGTATAGTCACAAACAAGGACTGGAGGCGACAGGATTGAAAACAAAGACCATCGTCCATAAATCAGCCGCACCCATCTACGCCGCGGCGGTGACGTGGGTGCTGTACGCACTGCTGTTTCCGCTGTATCAGGTGGGACACTTCCTGCTGGCGGCGGCGGCTTCCGCCGTTGTGGCACTGATCGCCCGGATGTTCTGCCGGGATGTGACCGAGACCGTGGAGGTACCGGAGGAGCCGGTGAGCACCGGCAATGTGGACCTGGACAAGGCCATCGCCGAGGGCGACGCGGCCATCAAGGCCATGCGGGCGCTGAACGACCGCATACAGGACGAGACTATCTCCGGCCAGATCGACCGGCTGGAGGAGGTCAGCGGCAAGATATTCGACTATGTGAAGGCGCACCCGGAGAAGCTGCCGCAGATCCGGAAATTCATGTCCTACTACCTGCCCACCACGCTGAAGCTGCTCCGCAGCTACGACGAGCTGAGCCGCCAGGGCGTGTCCGGCCAGAACATCACCGGCACCATGGAGAAGGTAGAGGGCATGATGGCCACCATCGTGCTGGCAAAAAGAAGATCGTGGCATGGACGACAAGCTGCTGACCGAAAATGCCCTGAACAGCGTCCGCGACACAACCAGGATGCAGTGGGCGAGATCGGCGTCGCTTCTCCGGACCTGAACAACGCCGCCTGGTGGTGGAGCTGAAGGGGAGCTTTGGCGAGGAGGACGAGAAGAAGGGGCTGTTCGGCCTGTTCAAGAAGGCCAGCAACAAGCTGGAGACCATGAAGGCCCAGTACAGCAAGGTCGAGGCCAATGTGGACAAGATCGCCCAAAATCTGGAGAACCATCAGATCACGCTGCTGAAGGACGTGGCCATGTTTGACCAGATGTATGAGCTGAACCTGAAGTATTACAAGGAGCTGACCATGTACATTCTGGCCGGGAAGAAGCGGCTGGCGGAGGTGCGCTCCACGGAGCTGGAGGAGCTGCGCAGGAAGGCGGAGCAGACGGGTCTGGCCGAGGACGCCCAGGCCTACAACGACCTGGTGAACCTGTGCAACCGCTTTGAGAAGAAGCTCCACGACCTGGAGCTGACCCGCATGGTATCCGTGCAGATGGGGCCCCAGACCCGCCTCCTGCAAAACAATGACACCCAGATGATTGAGAAGATCCAGTCCTCCCTGGTGAACACCATCCCCCTGTGGAAGAGCCAGATGGTGCTGGCCCTGGGCATGGAGCACAGCCGTCAGGCCACTGCCGCCCAGAACGCCGTCACCGAGATGACCAACCAGCTGCTGCGCAAGAATGCCGACACCCTGAAGATGGGCACCATCGCCACCGCCAAGGAGGCCGAACGCTCCATCGTGGACATCGAGACCCTCCAGCACACCAACCAGCAGCTGATCTCTACCCTGGACGAGGTGCTGAACATCCAGAAGGAGGGCGCGGAGAAGCGCAAGGCCGCCGAGCAGGAGCTGGGCCGCATCGAGGGCGAGCTGAAGCAGAAGCTGCTGGAAACACACAAACCGTCAGCCCAGCTCGACTGCGCGGCGAAGCCGCACACGCGCCGCCGTTCTCCCCCCTCTGTAGGGGCGGGACGAATTCTGTCCGCCCGAATGCGCCCTGATGCAGGCAAGGTCCTGATTCGCGCGCGCCCCTGCGGGATCGAGGGTGAGCTGAAGCAGAAGCCCTGATGGAAGGACTGAGCTGCCGTCACCATGAAATTTTATCAAAAACGAGGCTTTGCACTGGTGGTGCTGATCCTGGCCATTGCTGGCGCGGTGTTCATCGGCCAGAGCCGCAAGGACGGCTTTATCGCCAAGAAGCCCACGGAGCTGCTGGACGTGCAGTACCAGGACTGGATCTGTGACGAGGCCGGTCTGCTGAACGGACAGACGGAGCAGCTGATCCGGGACTACAACGACAGCTGGAACAGCAAGTATTACGCCATTACGGCGGTGGCCAGCATCGACCATCTGACCGGCTGGGACGCGGAGGACTATGCCGCCAACCTGGGCGAGAAGTGGGGGCTGGGACGCAACGACATGATACTGCTGCTGGTGAAGGACGGCGACTGGCAGGTCTACTGCGGCGACAATGTGGGCTACACCATGACCGACACCCAGCAAAATCAGCTGCGGCAGGCCATTGAGACCACCTATTACAGCGGCGACTTCGACAGTGCCGTGACGGCCTTCTTCCGGCAGGCGGACGTGTTCTACGCCCAGGCGAAGCTGGACGGCGGCGACAGCAATGACAGCGGCTGGTACGCCCCGGCGGCACCGGCGGCCAGCAGCGGCGGCACGTCCATCGGCAGCGTGGTGGTGCTGATCATCGGTATCTTCTTGGTGTGGATGGTGCTGGATGCTCTGCGGTACAGCCGCTATCGCCGGCGGTATATCGTGGGCGCGCCGGTGAATGTGGTACGCCCGGTGTACTATCCCATTTTCTGGGGCAGACGGTACGCGCCGCCCCGGCCTCCCAGAGCACCCCGACCCCCACGTCCGCCCCACGGCGGAGGACCGCGACCGCCCTACAGCGGTGGTCCCCGGCCGCCCATGGGCGGCGGTCCGAGACCCGGCGCACCGCGGCCGCCCCGGCCCAATAGCCGGCCCGGCGGCGGTCCGAGACCCAGTGCGCCCCGGCCCAGCCGGCCCAGTCGTCCCAGCGGCGGCAGCGGGTTCAGCGGCGGCGGCTTCGGCGGCAGTTCCCGCGGCGGCTCCCGAGGCGGAGGCTTTGGCGGCGGCGGTTTCGGCGGCGGCAAGCGTCGGTAAGCATAGTAAAAACACCCGGCCTGACGGCCGGGTGTTTTTGCGCTGCGGGGCCTTCGACCGGGGGTGTTTACTCCGAAGAGCTGACGGAAGCTACCGCACCTGGGTGATGAACTGCTCCAGGCCCTGCCGCAGCAGGGACGAGGCGGCCTGTCCCTCCCCCGCCTCGATATGGGCGGTGAATTGGGCCAGCCGTTCCAGACAGCGGTCGATGCCGGTAAGCTGGATATACTCCTTCCAGAACTCCAGGTTCACCCGGGTAAAGGCGTTGAACAGCAGCGGTGTGATGGTGTTGCCGCTGAGAAAGGTGATGCCCCGGTGGTAGCGGAACAGGGCCTCGGCCAGCGCATCCGTCCCCTCCTGCGCCGCCTGCTCCGCCTGGCGCTGTAAGGCCTGCAGCGCTGCCATGTCTGCCGGTGTGTGCCGCGCAGCCAGTTCCTCCATGGCGGGGCCCTCCAGATAATAGCGCAGCTGAAGGATACTGCCCGCCGTTTTGGCATCCGGGAGACCGCCATGGAAATCCATGATGGCCCGCAGCGTTTCCAGGCTGCCGGTCTGGGCGTAGTCCGCCACGGTGACGCCGCGGCGGGAGGCGATGTCCAGAAAGCCGAGACGGTGCAGCTCCCGCAATCCCTCATGGACCACGGTCTTGCTGATCTTCATTTCATCCGCCAGCTCACGCTCAGTGGGCAGCCGATCCCCGGGCGCAGCTCGCCGGAGAGGATCATGCCCTCCAGCTGCTGGATGAACAGCTCCTTGACGGTGGGGGCGACGATCTCACGAAAGGCCATAGCTCATGCTCCTTTGCTTTCTTTTCTGGTCCGACCAGGACCATATAAAAAGTTATCACACCTTTGGCGGAAAAGTCAATAGGATATTGGCAGAAAAGTTGGTATTATAGGTATAATAGAGCTTAAAATCATAGCGCTGCTCCCCTATGAGAGAAAAATATCTCTGGTCAGAGCAGCAGATAACGGAGGAGAGAGACGATGCGCGACATCAACGGCAGCAAGCCTACCAGCTTCCCCCTGGACGAGGAAAAGCTCTCGTTCAAGATCCCCTGTCCCGACCGGCCGCCCCGGGAGAAGATCCTGAAGCTGGGCAGCATGATCACCAACCGCATTGGCCTGAAGGCCACCGCTGACGACCCCGAATACTGGGGGCTGGATGCGCTGGTGACCGATGAGATGGCGGACGTGGCACTGAAAATGGGCGTCCGCAAGCCCAAGACCATCGAGCAGCTGATGAAGCTGACGAAGATGGAACGCGAGCCCCTGCAGAAGCTGCTGGACGAAATGGCCTGGCTGGGTCTCATTGAGTACAACTGGGAGAACCTGGACGGCAAAAACCCGAACCACGAGAAGCGGTACATCCTGCCCCTGTTCGTGCCCGGCAGCGCCGAGTTTTTGAATATGCGGCGGAGCCAGATCGACGCGCACCCGGAGGTGGCGGCGTTCTTTGAGCGTATGACCATGCTGCCCCTGGAGAAGATCACGCCGATGGTGCCCCCCGGAGGCGCGGGCATCGGTATGCACGTGATCCCGGTGGAGAAGGCCATCGAGACGGAGCAGGAGGCCATCGGGCTGGAGAAGATCTCCTACTGGCTGCACAAGTATGAAGGCAAGTACGCCAAGAGTATGTGCTCCTGCCGCGCCAGCCGCGACAAGCTGGGCGAGGGCTGCGGCGACGATGTGGAGAACTGGTGCATCGCCGTGGGCGACATGGCCGACTATGTGGTGCAGACCCAGCGGGGCGAGTACATCACCTATGACGAGGCGATGGCCATATTCAAGCAGGCGGAGGACAACGGCTTCGTCCACCAAATCACCAACATCGACGGCGAACAGAAGATCTTTGGTATCTGCAACTGCAACGTCAACGTGTGCAACGCCCTGCGGACCAGCCAGATGTTCAACACGCCCAATATGTCCCGCAGCGCCTATGTGGCCGCGGTGGAGACGGAGAAGTGCGTGGCCTGCGGGCGCTGCGTGGAGAACTGTCCCGCCGGCGCGGTGAAGCTGGGCCAGAAGCTGTGCACCAAGGATGGCTATATCGAGTATCCCCGGGCCGAGCTGCCCGACGAGGTGAAGTGGGGCCCGGAGAAGTGGAGCATCGACTATCGGGACCGCAACCGCATCAACTGCTACGACACCGGCACCGCACCCTGCAAGACCGCCTGTCCCGCCCACATCGCCGTGCAGGGCTATCTGAAGCTGGCGGCACAGGGCAAGTACCGGGAGGCTTTGCAGCTCATCAAGCGGGAGAACCCATTTCCTGCCGTGTGCGGCCGCATCTGCAACCGCCGGTGCGAGGATGCCTGTACCCGCGGCACCGTGGACGAGGCCGTGGCCATCGACGAGGTAAAGCGCTTTATCGCCCAGCAGGACCTGGACGCGGAAACGCGCTTCATCCCGGAGAAGGTCATTCCCAAGGTGGACGGCGAATTCAGCGAAAAGATCGCCATCATCGGTGGAGGCCCCGCCGGCATGAGCTGCGCCTACTATCTGGCGGAAAAGGGCTATCGCCCCACTGTGTTTGAAAAGGAGAGCCGCCCCGGCGGTATGCTGATGAACGCTATCCCCTCCTTCCGTCTGGAGAAGGACGTGGTGGAGGCGGAGATCGACGTGCTGCGCGCGCTGGGCGTGGAGTTCCGCTGCGGCGTGGAGGTGGGTAAGGACATTACCATTGCCCAGCTCCGTGAGGAGGGCTACAAGGGCTTCTATGTAGCTGTCGGATTGCAGCACGGCGGCGCCCTGGCCGTGCCCGGCGGCGACGCGGAGAACGTGATCTCCGGCATTGACTTCATCCGCGGCGTGCATCTGCGGGACGAAAAGGCGCTGAAGGGCCGGGTGGTGGTCATCGGCGGCGGCAACATCGCGGCCGACGTGGCCCGCACCGCCGTGCGCTGCGGCGCGGAGAGCGTGAGCCTGTACTGCCTGGAGGGCTATGAGGAGATGCCTATGGGCGAGGAGGACCGAAGCGAGTGCGAGCGCGAGGGTATCGCCATTTACGCCGGATGGGGTCCCAAGGAGGTCCAGACCGAGAACGGCAAGGCCGCCAACATCGCCTTTGTCAAGTGCCTGAGCGTCAAGGACGAAAGCGGGCGCTTCGCGCCGGTGTACGATGAGAACACCGTGCAGATGGCCCCCTGCGGCACGGTGCTGTACTGCATCGGCCAGAAGGCGGAATGGAAGACGCTTCTCGCGGGCACCCAGGTGGAATTCAACCCCAACGGTACCGCCAAGGCCGATCCCGTCACCTATCAGACGGCTGAACCGGACATCTTCGTGGGCGGCGATGCCTATACCGGCCAGAAGTTCGCCATCGATGCCATTGCCGCCGGCAAGCAGGGCGCGATCAGCCTGCACCGCTATGTACAGGGCGCCACGCTGACTATCGGCCGCGACCGCCGGCAGTTCATCGAGCTGGACAAGAAAAACGCGCTGATCGCCGTGGACAGCTACGACAATACGCCGCGCCAGCGCATCGGCTACAACGACGCCCTGCGTAAGACATTCCGGGACGAGCGCGTGGCCTTCACCGCCGAGCAGGTCAGGGCGGAGACGGCGCGCTGCCTGGGCTGCGGCGCCAGCATCGTGGACCCCAATAAGTGCATCGGCTGCGGCGTGTGCACCACCAAGTGCGCCTTTGACGCCATCCACCTGCACCGGGAGCGTCCGGAGTGCAGCACCATGTACGCCTGCGAGGACAAGATGAAGGCCATCCTGCCCTATATGATCAAGCGGAACATCAAGATCAAGAAGGCGGAACGCAGGGCCAAGAAAGCGGCCAAGTGATATGCATGAGCTGGGCATTGTTTTCCACGTGATCAAGACCGTGGAGCGCGTGGGCGCGGAGAATGACCTGACCCGCGTGGCGGGCGTAACGCTGGAGCTGGGCGAGGTGTGCGGCGCCATCCCAAGGGAGCTGATCAGCTGCTGGGACTGGGCCGTGCAGAGATCCGACCTGCTGCGGGGCGCGCAGCTGCACATCGACACGCTGCCCGCCGTGACACACTGCGGCGGCTGCGGTGCGGACTACCCCACTGTGGCCCACGGGCGGGTCTGCCCCCACTGCGGCAGCGGGGATACCTGGCTGCTGCGGGGCAGCGAGATCAGCATTAAAGAGATAGAGGGTGCGTAGTATGGATACCTATAAGATCATCGAAGTAAAAGAGAGCGTGTTTGCCGACAACGACCGGGAGGCAGCGCGGGTACGGGAGGCACTGAAGCAAAAGGGGACGTTCCTGCTGAACCTGATGTCCTCCCCCGGCAGCGGCAAGACCACAACGCTGCTGCGGACCATCGAGGCGCTGAAGGACGAGCTGCGGATGGGCGTGATGGAGGCGGACATCGACTCGGACGTGGATGCCGCCGCTATTGCCGGCGCTGGGGTGCGGTCCATCCAGCTGCACACCGGCGGGATGTGCCACCTGGACGCGGGTATGACGGAACAGGGCCTGCGGGAGATCGGCACGGACGATCTGGACCTGGTGGTGCTGGAAAATGTGGGGAACCTGGTGTGTCCGGCGGAGTTTGACACCGGCGCGGTGAAGAACGCCATGATCCTCTCCGTGCCGGAGGGCCACGACAAGCCCCTGAAGTACCCCCTGATCTTCACCGTGTGCGATGTGCTGCTCATCAACAAAATCGATGTGCTGCCCTATTTCGACTTCGACATGGAGAAGGTGATCGAATACGCCCACCGGCGCAATCCGAAGCTGGAGGTCTTCCCGGTATCGGCCAAGACCGGCGAGGGCATGGATGCCTGGTGCGACTGGCTGCGTAAGCAGGTAAAGGATTGGCAGGCATGACAAAAGGCCCCGCGGCGAAAGCTACGGGGCCTTTTCTTTTTATGAACGGCGTCTGCAGGTCAAAAGTCGGCCTTGTAAATCCCGGCGCGTTGGTTTATAATATAATGTACTGTCAAAACGGCTGCGGAATGCAACGCAGAAGAACATAGAAAAGGTGAGAATGATATGGAACGAATGAGAATTGCCGCGATCTTCGCCGATCAGGAGTCCCTGGGCGGCAAGGACGTGACCGTGTGCGGCTGGGCACGCACCATCCGCGACATGAAGACCTTTGGCTTCATCGAGCTGAACGACGGCTCCTGCTTCAAGAACCTGCAGGTGGTCATGTCCGCCGAGGAGCTGGCCAACTATAAGGACATCGCCGCACAGAACGTGGGCGCGGCACTGATCGTCAAGGGCACCGTGGTGCTGACGCCGGATGCCAAGCAGCCCCTGGAGGTGAAGGCCCACAGCATCGAGGTAGAGGGCAAGTCCACGCCGGACTATCCCCTGCAGAAAAAGCGCCACAGCGTGGAGTTCCTGCGCACTATCCAGCACCTGCGTCCCCGGACCAACCTGTTCTCCGCCACCTTCCGCGTCCGCTCCGCGGCGGCCTACGCGGTGCATGAGTTCTTCCAAAGCCGGGGTTTCGTGTATGTACAGACCCCCATCATCACCGGCAGCGACTGCGAGGGTGCCGGCGAGATGTTCCAGGTGACCACTCTGGACCTGAACAACGTCCCCAAGACGGAGGACGGTCAGGTGGATTACAGTCAGGACTTCTTCGGCAAAAAGACCAGCCTGACGGTGTCCGGCCAGCTGAACGCCGAGAACTTCGCCATGGCCTTTGGCGATGTGTATACCTTCGGCCCTACCTTCCGTGCGGAGAACTCCAACACCCAGCGCCATGCCGCCGAGTTCTGGATGATAGAGCCGGAGATGGCTTTCTGCGACCTGGCTGGTGACATGGATGTGGCCGAGGCCATGATCAAGCACATCATCCGCCGGGTGCTGGAGCGTTGCCCTCAGGAGATCGACTTCTTCAACAGCTTCGTGGACAAGGGGCTGAAGGAGCGTTTGGAGCACGTGGCGTCCAGCGACTTTGGCCGGGTCAGTTATACCGACGCGGTGGAGATCCTGAAGAAGAATAATGACAAGTTCGACTACAAGGTGGAGTGGGGCACCGACCTCCAGACCGAGCACGAGCGCTATCTCACCGAGCAGGTGTTCAAAAAGCCCGTGTTCGTCACCGACTACCCCAAGGAGATCAAGGCCTTCTATATGCGCCTGAACGACGATGGCAAGACCGTGGCCGCGGCAGACTGCCTGGTGCCCGGCATCGGCGAGATCATCGGCGGCAGCCAGCGCGAGGAGCGGCTGGAGCTGCTGGAGGCCCGCATCCAGGAGCTGGGCATGAATCCGGAGGACTACTGGTGGTACTGTGATCTGCGGCGCTACGGCTCCTGCCGCCACGCCGGCTTCGGCCTCGGCTTTGAGCGCATGGTCATGTACCTCACCGGCGTGAGCAACATCCGCGACGTGGAGCTGCATCCCCGCACGGTGGGAAACGCGGAATTTTAAGCGAAAGCCAAAAGAGCACCCATAGGGTGCTCTTTTTATCTGTACGAAAAAGGCGCGCAGGGGGGCAAAAGCCTCTCTGCGCGCTGGCACCCCCGGCCAGACTCTAACTGGCGGCCTACCGCTTAGAAGTCACGATTGTAACTCACGCGTCGTCAATCACAGTCCTTCACGACTCTCGTAGTACACCGAATTACACAGTCTTCCGGGGAGTGATTTCTTCATTCGACATTGTTGATTTTCCGCTATGTCTGCTGGTATTTCGTAGTGCAATTAGCAAAATGTTAGCAGTTTTACAGAGGAGTCAAAATCTAAATCAGTTGGTTCGATTTTGAATTATAGCATAGAACCATCGTGAATGGAAGTATTTTTGGAGGTTTCCATGTCAGAATATACACTTGAGATCAAACAGATCGTAGATTATCCACGATGTCGGATCTACCGACAGTTCGTGCAAGCCTTGATAGCAGACCGGAGCATTCGCGTGAGCGGAGGCTCCGGTCTTTTTTATTTTGTCGTGCTCTGCGCCTATGCCAACTTCCGCACCTCATACAAGCGCATTGATGGCATTAGTTACACCATCTACCCCGGCGAATGGATCATGTCTGTGGAGGAATTGTCCCGGTATTTCCGCACACGCTTCCGCCGCCAGACCTTGGCCGCTTTGGAGGGACTGCAAAAGAAAGGGCTTATCAGTTTTCTTGTTCTCGGACATGGTAAGCTGGTCAAATTCAAGATTCGCGGCTGGCGGTGTCACAACACGATTCTCGACTACAATGCGCCCTGTCAGAAGGATACAGGTTTTTTCTTCTTCCCTGTATCCACTGCCACAGAACTGGTCAGTGCCGGTCACTGCTCGGAGATGGACGCCGTATTGGATCTATGGCTGAACACGGTCTATAACGATCCGCAGGTCCTCGGTTCAGACGTCGGGCCGGTGGTCTATCTCCGCAACGGTACAGGCTGCCCGCTGGTCAGCTATGCGGAGTTGGCTTCCCGCTGGGGCATCTCTAAGGCAACTGCCGGCCGATACCTCAAGCGCATGGCTGAACGGGGCTACGGTGACGTAAACGGTCTCCGTCCAGATGATAAGCTCCCGCAGCGGCCCATCCTGCATACGATAAACGGCAAACAGGATCAGCAGAATGCTGGCGATGCCGGCGGCATGGAACAGGATCAGCAGGGCCAGAGGGAGGGGGCGCTTCAGCCACTCCCGGGGTGTCTGGATGATGGTCAGCGCGGACATTCCCAGCAGCGCCGCGATCAGGGCGAACCACATCCTATGTGTCACAGCTCTTTCTTTGTTTACTGTCCGGCGTCATTGTCCGCGGCGGCCGGCTGGCCCTTCCGGCGGTCGTTTTTCGCGTAATAGCCCAGCTTGTCTTGATACATCTGGCGGTCGATGCGGTTCATGAAGTCGGCAATGGTCTCGGTGTGCAGGTCGGCGATGGCGTAGCCCATGGAGGCGGAGAGACGGTAGGGCTTGTCGTGCGTCCCGTTGACCTCCTCAAAATTCTCCTTTGCCCGCGCGATAAGGCTTTGGACAAGCTGCTCGTCCGCGGTGTTCAGTATGACGACGAATTCATCACCGGCGTACCTTGTCACCACACCATATTCGCCGAAGGCATTTTTGAGCAGACCGGCGGCAAGGATCAGCGCGGTGTCGCCCTCAGCATGCCCGTAGGTATCGTTGATTGCCTTGAAGCCGTTCAGGTCGATCATAATGCCGCAGACCCATGTGTCCTTCCTCTTATACGCCCGCTTCTGCAAAAACTCCAGATACACGCGGTTGTACAGCCCAGTAAGGTAATCCAGAAAGATCGTCTCGTTTTTCAGCGCCGTCATAATACCCGCAATGGCCACAGCGATGGACGTCCACGTGATGGCGACCTCCATAAAAACCGCCTGCATCACCACCCCGATCAGCACCGGGACGAAAAAGACCTGCA
>VOFB01002703.1_pt1 | contig 14031 bp, 23 predicted proteins | sample 5384141 | NCBI WGS metagenome assembly VOFB01 (sample SAMN12384721, study PRJNA508395) | human gut metagenome | isolation source: healthy gut A | host: Homo sapiens | reverse complement strand
TATGAACTTCTTTTCTTTTTTTACTGTTGCACTTGATAGTATAATTCACCTTGCTCTTTTTGCATGCAAAAATAAAACCTGAACTTAGAGTTCAGGGTTTTATTATATGACACACCGGATGGTGCTGTCCGTCATTTATCTTGCTCCATTATGAGAAAAGGTTATGCACTGTTAGCAGTATGCATTTCAGGTCGAGCCAAAGCGAGCGCTTCTTTATGTACTCGATATCGTACACTACCTTCTCCTCCGGCCGCAGATCGTAACCGCCGGAGACCTGCGCCAGCCCTGGTGAGTCCCGGCTTGACCTTCAGACGCTCGCTGAAGCCGTGTATGTAGGTCTCGAACTTTCGTAGAAGCATTCGCGCGCTCCGGTCGCGGGCCGACAAGGCTCATCTTACCGGTCAGTATCTGCGCGAACTGAGGCCGCTCGTCCATTCTGGTACGCCGCAGGAACTTGCCGAACGGGGTTATCCGCTCGTCGTTCTCGCCGTCGGACCACTGCGCGCCGTTATTCTCAGCGTCGGCGTACATCGAACGGAACTTTATTATCTCAAAGCTCACGCCGTCCTTGCCGAGCCGCTCCTGCTTATACAGGACGCTTCCTGGCGAGGTCAGCTTTACAATGACCGCTATAATAAGCATCGGGATAAGCAGCACGATAAGTGCGAAAAGCGAAAGCACTATATCAAAAAAGCGCTTAAAAAAGGAGTATACCGGCTTAGCGTCAAGCTCGCCCAGCTCCTCCACATAGTATTCTCCTGTTACCTCATAAGGAAGAATCACCGCGGCAGGAGTATAACTCTCTACTGTAGTCTCCTCAATCACGTCGATGTGAATCAGCTCCCTTCAACCGGTCGCTTCTTACCGGAAACATGCTGCAATAGGACCGTCAGGCCGCAGTCCAACGAATATCTTATGTTTTTTAAGATTTTACACCAACTGCCACAACTTGTCAACCAAATGAGGCATTTTTGACAAAAAGATCGGTCGTTTCATCATGTGCCATCTGTATATTGTGGGCAGAATGCACCGGCATGCCAAAATATGGCGTGCCGCGTTCCACCCGCGCCGCCCCTTAAGAAACATAATTTTACACCTGTCCGCGGCGCCCATGGTAGACATTTTTCGCCTTTTGCTGTATAATGTAATCACTCCTAATGAAAGGACTGAATCAATAATGAAAAAAGGCAAATTTGCTGCGGTTTTGTTCATAGTATTCTTCCCTTCTGGCCGTTGCGCTCATCTGCTTCTGGCTGACAAGCAAGGATAATGCGGCCCGAACCTCCGGCTGCCGACGTATCAGGTTCGATGGAGCCGCAGATAGTCGTCGTCACGCCGAACGCAGGCGGTACGACCGGCGACGGCAGCGAGCTCGGCAGCACCGGCACGGCGACGACCCCGACGCCGTCCTCGGCTCCCACGCCTACCCCGACGCCGACGCCCACTCCTACGCCCACTCCCCACCCCCGCGCCGACTCCGAGCCTAACAAGCTTCTCCAATTCCGGCACTTCTCTTCCAACACGGGCGTGCCGATGAACATCCGCGTTGACTGGAGCATCAGCTCCGTGAGCGGTTCTCAGGCCGAGGTAACGGTCAAGGTCAGCCTTGACTCTTACAGCCTGCATCTCGTTGAGGTTCCCGGCGCAGTCACCGTTGATCTCAACGGCAGCACCGCGACCATGGCCAGCCCCCTGCCGTGGATTACGACGGCAAGAGCGCGCTAACACCCCTTCGGCAGCAAGACCTTCACCGTGAACATCTCCTCCGGCGAGTCCATCAGCCTGCCGCTGAGTGTCACATGGCACTTCGGCGGAAAGTACAGCGACGTTGACCTGACCGACATAGTCGCCAGCGGAACCGTCACTGCAAGCAGATAAATCAATAAAAGTCGGCGCGATAAAGCCGCGCCGACTTTGCTTTTTTACTGACCATTACCATTATACTATTATAAAAATAAGAGGTAAGCTTATGCGCACACAGGAGCAGGTAAACGAAATAGTGCGGCTTCTGCTGGCCGAGTATCCGCAGGCGGACTGTACGCTCGACTGGGGCAAGGACTAGCTGCTGTTTTCGGTGCGGCTCGCCGCGCAGTGCACGGACGAGCGCGTGAACAAGATAACCCCGCGCTGTTCGAGCGCTTCCCGACGCTTGAGGCCTTCGCCGCCGCGGACGTCGAGGAGGTCGAGATACGTTCACTCCTGCGGATTCTACCGCGCGAAGGCGCGGGACATCGTCGCCTGCGCAAACGTTCTGCTCGAAATACGGCGGCGCGGACGGACTATGGAGGAAGCATGACCGCGGCCCGGGGTCGGCAGGAAAACGGCAAATCTGATTCTCGGCGATGTGTTCAAGGTGCCCGGCTCCACGGTCGTCGACACGCACTGCATCCGTATCTCGAACCGGCTGGGGCTTGTGGATAACCTGAAGGATCCGGTCAAAATCGAGATGGAGCTGCGGAAGATACTTCCGCCGGACACTCGTCCGACTTCTGCCATTGCATCGTCTTTGCAGCCGCGCCGTGTGCGACGCGCGCAAGCCGAACTGCGCGGAGTGCTGTCTGCGGCACCTGTGCCAGCACTTTTTAACCGATACTAAGGAGATATAAACATGGACAACGCAAAGAACAATCAGAAAAAGCTCAAGCAGCTCTTCCTTGCTGCTCGACGAGATGGAAGCCTATGCCCAGCTGCATCGGCAAGGTCAGTTTCGATATGGAGTCTGCGCGCCCGAAGAGGCATCGCGCAGGCCGGTGAGGATATGGCGACCATCGGACGCCAGTTCCACAAGCTGATGCACTCCAAAAAGTACGTGAAGCTCATCTGCAGTACTGCACGAGGATTCGAGGGCTTGACCGAGGTGCAGAAAAGGCGGTCGAGCACAAATATGACGAGTATATCAAGTCCAAGAACGAGAGCGCAAAGTTTGCCTACGATGAATCTTGCTTCCAGCAAGGCCTACGGCGAATGGCTCGCGGCCAAGAAAGCCGCCGACTTCTCGCTCTACCGCGACTCGATGGCCACGCTCATCGACTTCACCCGCCGCAGCATAGACCTGCGCGACGAGAAGAAGCCCACATATTACGACTCTCTGCTCGACGATTACGAGAAGGGTAACGACCACGTCCAGCTCGACGCGTTCTTCGGCGCGCTGAAGGAGCGCATCGTGCCGCTGATGAAGCGCATCGTCGCCGAGGGCAAGCCCATCCGCGAGGATTTCCTGACACGCAGCTGTCCGATCCCTGAGCAGGAGGCATTCTCGAAGTACCTGCTCCGGATAGAGGGGCGCGCGAGAGCGCACTCGTGCTCATGACGACCGAGCACCCCTTCACGACGAACTTCGGCGCGAATGACGTCCGCGTCACGACGCACTATTTCGAGGACAACTTCATATCAAACATTTTCTCCACGCTGCACGAGGGCGGCCACGCGCTGTTCATGCAGAACGAGCCGCAGGAGCTCTACGCCAACCACGCCGCGAACGCCATGTCCAACGCCATGCACGAGACGATCTCCCGCTTCTACGAAAACCTCATAGGCCGCAGCGAGGCGTTCATCCACTTTGTATATCCGAAGCTGCTTGAGATAAGCGGCGAACCTGTCCGACGTGAGCGAGCGCGCGAGCTGTACGAAGCCGTCAACATCGCCCGCCCCAGCCTTATCCGCACCGAGGCCGACGAGCTGACATACAGCCTGCACATCCTCATCCGCTACGAGCTGGAGAAGGCGTTCATAAACGGCGATATCACGGTCGACAAGATCCCCGCGCTGTGGAACGCGAAATATAAAAATACCTCGGCATCGACGTGCCGAACGACGCGGGCGGCTCGCCTTCAGGACGTCCACTGGACGGGCATGTTCGGCTACTTCCCATCCTACGCGCTCGGCAACGCCTACGGCGTGCAGATCCTGCGCACGATGCAGAAGGACTTCGACGTGTTCGCCGCCGTCGAGCGCGGCGAGCTGAACAAGGTCGCGGATTGGTCAAGGCGCAGTACGTGTTCTCCTGCGCGTCCGTCATGGATCCCGACGAGTGGATACTCCACATCACCGGCGAGAGCCTGAACCCGGATTACTACCTGAGCTATCTGGAGGAGAAATACTCCAAGCTCTACGAGCTGAAATAAGTCAAAACCGACAGAGCTTGCGTTCTGTCGGTTTTTTAATTGCTCATAACCTCATAATACAGTCTTTGTATATCGCCCAACAGCTCTTCACAGCGGAGCTCCGGCCGGTAAAACATATGTATCTGCCGCGCCATGTTCATGTCCGCTATCGGCTTTAGCGAAAGCGCCCGCTTCCGCATCGCGGGCGCGCACACCTTGTTCGGCAAAGCACCGACACGCCATAGTTATCGCCGACGAGCTTTTTATCGTCGATATGCTGTCCAGTTCCATCATCACATTGAACTGGCCGATCTGCATACCGGCGCTTTTCAGATGTGCCTCAAAAGATTCCTCGTGCCGGGCGCGCACAGGATGAGCCGTTCATGCCGCAGTTCGGACAGGCGCACAAAGCTTTCTCGGAAAGCGGATTTTCGTTCGATACCGCGACTACAAGGTGATCCGTGTCGGCAGTATCGAATTGAAGCCGTCTGCGCTGAAGCCGCCGTCAACGACCGCCAAATCTATCGCCCCGGCCTGAAGCATGTCATGCAGCGCCGCACTGCCCTCTGACACTATCGTTATCTGCGTATCATTATGCTCCGACGCGTACCGGGTCAACACCTGCGAGATCGCGCTGCTCTCCGCGCTCGGCGTCACCCCGACGACGAGGCGGCGGACACTGCGGATCCGTTGAGGCCAGCTCCTGTGCATCCGGACGCACAGGGCGTCTATTTTCTCCGCGAACGGTACTATCGCTTCGCAGGCTCTGGTTGGAATAAGCCTGCTGCCGCCGCTGCGGATAAACAGCGGGCGGCCAAGATCGCTTTCGAGGAGCGTATCTGCTTGGGAGACCGCCGAGGCCGTCAGGCTCAGCTCCACGGCCGCCGCGCAAAGCTGCGAAGCCTGTAAACGGTCAGAAGCCCGCTGTATCGCAGGTCATAATTCACTTGCGGCTCCATGCGCGGCTCCTTTCCCTCCGGCCGAGCCGGCTACGCCACCGGCACCCCCTCAGCGCGGATTATCTCTTTATGTTCGGTCATAACTGCATTATATCGTCAAGCTTCTCGATGCACTGCGCCGTTTTCAGCGTCAGGTCATAGCACAGGTTTCCGTCCCGTCGCGGCTCAGTTCACGCTTCACAACGCGCGCACGCCACTTGCCAAGCTGAGTTTGCAGCCCGCCGCAAACTCCTCCCCATTCGACACCGTGTGAACTGCACACGGCTCGCAGAAGGAATCCGCGCCGATGGTAAAGCGGTGCATGGATATCTGAAACACCGCGATAAGCAGCGTTACGAAAAGCCCGACCCAGTACATTCCGGCACCTACCGCGAGACTATGGCCGCCGTCGCCCAGATGCCGGCAGCGGCTGGTGGTCAGTCCCTTGACGGTGTTGCCGTTTTTGAATATCACGCCCGCGCCGAGAAAGCTGATGCCGCTGACCGCCTGCGCCGCCACGCGCGCGGGGCATTGTAGACCGCGCCGTCCGCCGCCGTCAGGTAGGCGAAGCCGTATTTTGAGATTATCATAATGAGCGCGGCGGCACAACAGACTATTATGCGTGCGTACGCCCGCCTCCTTGAACCGCTTGCTCCGCTCAAAGCCTATGCAGGCGGCGCAAAGCAGTTGTCCATCACCCAGCCTGCCGTCAGCCAGCATATAAAGGCGCTGGAGCAGGAACTCGGCGTGCGCATTTTTGAGCGTATAAACGGCCAGCTCGTAGTGACAAAGCAGGGCGAAGAGGTCGTAAATGCGCGAAGAAAATGCTTGGGCTGTACAATAACCTGCGGCAGGATCTGCGCGACAGCCGCCGCCTGACAACGCATCTCACAATAGGCGTGACGCACACGGCGGAGAGCAACCCCATCGCCGAAGCGCTGGCCAAATACTGCGCCGCAAACGAGGGCATAAGCATTAAAATGATTACTGACACTATAAGTAATCTTTATACTATGCTGAACACCTATGAGCTTGATCTCGCAATCGTCGAGGGGCGGATAGCCGACCCGAACATACATTATCTTTTGCTCGATACGGATTATCTCGTGCTTGCGGTGTCGGTAAACCACCCGTTCGCAAAGCGGAGCATGGTCACGCTCAACGAGCTGAAGAAGGAGCGCATGATCCTGCGTCTGCCGGATTCCAACACGCGCAACCTGTTCGTCGCCCACCTTGAGAGCAACAACATGAGCATAAGCGACTTCAACGTCGTGCTTGAGATAGACAACATGGCGACGATAAAGGATCTTGTCCGGCGGGACTTCGAGTTCCATCCTCGCCAGAAGCGTGTGTCTGACGAGCTGAAAAAGGGCAAGATAGCGGTTCTGCCGTTGAGAATCTGAGCATGATGCGGGAGATAAACATCGCCTACCACAACGATTTCACGCAGTTTGACGTGCTTGCACGATATTATGAAGGTCTATAACGAGACTCTGCGGATATACGCATAACAGAACCGGCTGACGGAGAAAATTCCTCCGTCAGCCGGTTCTGATCTTATCTTCTATTTTACGACGACGTTGCCGTCGCCCAGCATGTCGCGCAGCTCCTGCACGAGGGCGCGGTGGATAACGCAGCGGGCGGCGAGCCGCTTCTGCTCCCGCTCGCAGAATATCACCATCTGCTGTTCGCCGGGGAACATCGTCAGCAGCAGCTCTATCCGGTGCAGCCGCGGATCGTCCCTCGCGGGGAGCTTTTACCCACAGCTTCTGATCCTTCCTGATCTCTTCGCGCGGCGCACTCCGCTCCCGCGGCATGTACGCCATGTCGCCGATATTATAGAGCGTGTCCGCCATAAGCTGCGGCTCCTTCTCGTCGCGCACGGAGATGCGCCCGCGCACGATGACGGCGTTATTCTCCCGCAGCAGCGAGCCGCAGGTGTCGATGACCTTCTGGAAGGCGATCATCTCGATCGTGCCGGTGTCGTCCTCAAGCTGGACATAGCTCATGAGCGAATTATTGCGCGTGGTGCGGGTCCTCATCGTGGAGATGATGCCCGCCACGGTGACGTACTGGTTGTCGGCAAAGCGCTGCGGGCCCGTCATCGGCGGCAAAGTCACCGAGTATCGCGCCGATCGGCACCGCGCCGACCTTTGCGCACAGCGTCGCGGTATTCGTCCATCGGGTGGCCGGTCAGGTACAGACCGGTCACTTCCTTTCCATCATCATCTTGTCGCGCGCGCTGAATTCCTCGACGTCCGGTATCGGTATCGTCTGCGGCGACGCCTCGACTGCGCCTCGAAATCGCCGAAGAGATCGTACTGTCCGGCAATATTGTCGCGCGCGGCCTGGCTTATGCTGTCGATGACCGCGCCCGCGATCTGAAGCAGCGCCTTGCGCTTATAGCCCATGCCGTCGAATGCGCCCGCACGGATGAGATTTTCCACCGCGCGGCGGTTCAGTTCCTTGCCGGACATGCGCTTGCAGAAATCCTCAAAACTTGTGAACGGCCCGTTCTCTGCCGCTCGGCGACGAGCTCCTCGATCGCGCCCCAGCCGATGCCCTTGATGGCAACGAGGCCGAAGCGGATGTTCTCCCCCGCGACGGTGAAGTTCGCGTCGGATTCGTTGACGTCGGGCGGCAGCAGCTTTATGCCCAGCTCGCGGCACTCCGCGATATACTCCGCGACCTTCGTGCTGCTTTCAAGCACACTCGTCAGCAGCGCCGCCATATACTCTGCGGGATAGTGCCGCTTCATATATGCCGTGCGGTAGGCGACGATCGCGTAGCTCACCGCGTGCGCTTTGTTGAAGGCGTAGCTCGCGAAGTCAAGGATCTCGTCATAGATGCTGTTGGCGACCTGCTCGCTCACGCCGTTTGCGACAGCGCCGGGGATGTTGCGGCTCGGGTCGCCGTGGACGAAAGCGACGCGCTCAGCATCGATGACCTTTGTGCTTTTTTTCGACATCGCGCGGCGGATCATGTCCGCCTGACCGAGCGAGAAGCCGGCTAGGCGGCGGAAAATTTCTATGACCTGCTCCTGATAGACGATGCAGCCGTAGGTGACCTCGAGTATCGGGCGCAGAAGCTCGTGCTTATAGGTGATCTTCTCCGGTGCGCCGAGCACTCGATGAAGCGAGGAATGCTGTCCATCGGACCGGGGCGGTAGAGGGAGATTATAGCGGTGATATCTTCAATGCTCTTCGGCTTGAGACCGGTGCACACGCCGGTCATGCCAGTGCTTTCAAGCTGGAACACGCCGACGGTGCGTCCGGCGGCGAGCATCTCATAGGTCGCCTTATCGTCCTCGGGCGCGTCCTCTATGCGGAAGCCCGGTTCGCGGCGGCGCACCAACTGCACCGCGTCGTCAAGCACGGTGAGGTTTCTTAGCCCTAGGAAGTCCATCTTGAGAAGGCCCAGCTCCTCAAGCGTCGTCATCTGGTACTGGCACACGACGGATTCGTCGTTCTTCGCAAGCGGGACATATTCGTACACCGGCTTCTCGGTTATCACGACGCCCGCCGCATGGGTCGAGGCATGGCGCGGCATGCCCCTCAAGTGCTCTGGCAACGTCGATGAGCCGCTTCAGGGTCTCGTCACTGTCGTACATTTCCTTGAGCGGCTTTGAAAGGCTGATCGCCTCATCGAGCGTGATGTTCAGCGCGCTGGGGCCGGACGGCACCTGCTTTGCAACGGCGTCCGTCTCCGCATAGCTGACGGAGAGAGCGCGCCCACATCGCGCACGGCGTTGCGTGCGGCCATCGTGCCGAAGGTGACGATCTGCGCGACATGGTCGTTGCCGTAGAGACGGCGGACATAGTCGATGACCTCGCCGCGGCGGTTGACGCAGAAGTCCACGTCGATATCCGGCATGGACACGCGCTCCGGGTTCAGAAAGCGCTCAAAGAAGAGGCTGTATTTTATCGGGTCTACCTCGGTTATATGCAGGCAGTAGGACACGACGCTGCCCGCGGCGCTCCCGCGGCCGGGGCCGACCGGAATGCCGCTGCGCTTGGCATAGCCGATAAAGTCCGAAACGATCAGAAAATAATCCACAAAGCCCATGCTGTGGATTATATCAAGCTCATATTCAAGCTGGGAGTGTACCTCGGGCCGGTCGGCAAAGCGCTCCGGCAAAGCCCTTTTCGCACAGCTTTTTAAGGTACTTCGTAGCTGTCGGGCTCCCCCTCGGGGAGCTTGAAGCGCGGCAGGAAATAGTGCCCGAACTGGAAATCGTAATTGCAGTGCGCGGCGATATCGACGGTGTTGTCCGCCGCCTCCGGCAGTTCCGGGAACAGCGCGCGCATCTCCTCCTCGCTCTTCAGATACAACTCCTGCGACTCAAAGCGCATACGGTTCGGATCATCGACCGTTTTGCCCATCTGGATGCACATGAGCACGTCCTGATAATAGGCGTCCTTTTTCTCGATATAGTGCGCGTCGTTTGTCACGACAAGGGGGATGCCGGTATCGCGGTGCAGGCGGATAAGTTCGCGCCCCGCGGTCTGCTCATCCTCGATGCCGTGATCCTGGATCTCAAGATAGAAATTATCCTTCCCGAAAAGCTCCTCCAGCTCCAGCGCCTTGGCCTTCGCGGCCTCATAGTCACCGCGGATGAGCCGCTGGGGAATGTACCCCGCAAGGCAGCCTGACAGGCATATAAGCCCCTCGGCATGCTCGTGCAGAATCGACCAGTCTATGCGCGGCTTAATGTAAAAGCCCTCGGTGAAGCCCGCGGAGACGAGGTAGCAGAGGTTGCGGTAGCCTGTCTCATTCTTGCACAGGAGGATCAGGTGAGAATAGTTATTGTCAATGCCGTGCTCCTTATCGCTCATGTTGCGCGGCGCGACATAGACCTCGCAGCCGATGATCGGCTTTACGCCCGCGGCCTTGCAGGCACGGTAGAAATTGACAGCACCGTACATTACGCCGTGATCGGTGATCGCGACGGCGTCCTGCCCCAGCTCCTTTATACGCTCCGCCAGCTTTTCGATGCGGCAGGCTCCGTCCAGCAGGGAATACTCGGTATGCACATGTAAATGAACGAACGACATATTTTTTATTCTTTTCTCGGGCTTGAAGCCCATTATCTTTTTGAAACGGTGGTTGAGGCAGCTCTTTGTCACCGGGGGATAGCACAGCGTGGCGAGGTCTGCAAGGCTCGCCTCGGGATTGCGATGCGCAGGAGCGCGGCGTCCTTCAGCGGCTCGGGCAGCGCGTCAAGCCCGTAGTCCTTCGCGATGCGGCGGATGGCATTCATCTGTTCCTGCGCGGCGGCAACGGTCTTGTCGGCGTTGTGGCTGTCGCAGTTTATCTGCCGGGTGACGGTGTTGCGCATTTCCTTTTCGACCTTTGCGGTCATGATGTCCATGGCTGTGCCGCTTGCGCCGATCGTCGTGAAGAAGTCTGCAATGGCGTCGGCCTGCTTGAAGTAGAGCAGGCTGTTTCCGGCGCGCTCCGTCTCCTTTTCGGACTGAAGCCCATGTCCAGCAGGATCGAATACGCCTCGCGGCTGACGCTGCGGTGCGAGGTCGCAAGCTCGAGGTGGTAGCGCTTTTCGGGATCGGTCACGCTGCCGCCCGCTAAAAACGCGCCGCGGATAAACGAGGCGCGGCAGCAGTCCTCTTCGATGACGCCGAAGTTTATATGGTGCGACAGCGTTGCGCCGCGGTCGGCTCCGAAAGCGTCAAATATCGCAGAGAGCTTATCCGCATCGGTTATCGAGAGCGTGCGCTTGCCCTCCGCTCCCCTCGGGCGGGAGCCGGTCGAAAGCTCACGCCGAAGGCCTTGCGGAAGAGCTTCGGCAGTCGGGACGCAAACTCCGGGCTTGCGGTGATCACACGTATCTCGTTTGCGGAAAAAGGTGTTGCAGTAAAGCAGCACGCCGTAGCTCTCGGCGACGGCGCAGCATTTCCGGTCGGGCCGCGCCTGACACAGCTCCAGCCTTCGCGCGGGATGAAAAAACGACATGGCAGCCTCTCCTACTTGTCCAGATCGCGGTTGACGTTGACGCACGGATCCCGTCGGCGACGAGGTGGTCCGTCAGCGCCGAGGCGATGGCTACGCTCCTGTGGTGCCCGCCGGTGCAGCCGATGGCGACGGTCAGCGAAAGCTTACCCTCCTCAATGTACAGCGGCAGCAGGAACTCTATCATGTGCTCAAGCATCTCCATAAAGGTGCGCGTCTGCTGATAGCTGAACACGAAATCGCGCACGGGTCTGTCCAGCCCGCACATTGGGCGCAGGTCCTCAACGTAATATGGGTTCGGCAGAAATCTTGCGTCGAACACGAGGTCGGCATCCATCGGCAGGCCGTGCTTATAGCCGAAAAGACATGACGGTCACGTCGATCTCGCGCTTTTCCCCGTTCGGGGCAAAGAGCGAAAAGAGCTTGTTCTGGAGCATGCCGAGGGTGAGGTTCGAGCTGTTGACGATGAAGTCCGCCCGCTCGCGTATCGGCGCGAGCAGATCCATCTCCTTGTGTACGGCGTCCTCGATCGAGGTGCCGCGCGTGGCGAGCGGGTGCGGGCGGCGCGATTCCTTATAGCGCCGCACGATGGTGCGCACGTCCGCGTCCATGTACAGGATGCGTACGCTGCAGTTCATCTCCTTGAGCTGGTCAATGGTCTTGAGCAGCTCCCCGAAGCCGTTCTTCGCGCACGTCCGTCACGAGGGGCAACATTTTCATAGCGTCCGCCGGTGGCAATGCAGAGCTCCGCAAAGCGCGGCATGAGCGCGACGGGCATATTATCCACGCAGTAGTAGTCCAGATCCTCCATCACGTCCGCGGCGCGGCTCTTGCCCGCCCCGGACAGTCCGGTGATAATCAAAAATCCATTTATCTCTCCCGTTCAGCTCTCCGGTGTCTCCTGCGCCGCCGCGGCGTTCAGCTCCGCTTCAAGCCCGCCGGTCACGCGGTTGAGCGGGACCTCGGGGCCGTTATCCGTCAGGGCGTAATCCGGCGGCAGGATTATCATCTCCGGCACGAGCACCGTACCGGACTTCTCGTATACGGTCTTTCTTATGTGCATCATCAGGTCATAGACATCGTGCGAGGTCGCCTTTCCGGTGTTCACGACAAAGCCCGCGTGCTTTTCCGACACCTGCGCTCCGCCGACGGTATAGCCCTTGAGTCCCGCCTCGTCTATGAGCGCGGCGGCGTAGCCGTTCTCGGGGCGCCTGAAGGCGCTGCCCGCGGAGGGCAGATCGAGCGGCTGCTTGTCGCGGCGGCGCTCGTTCAGCTCGCGCATCTTTGCGGCGATGGCCTCGCCGTCGCCTTTCTTGAGGCGGAACACGGCGGAGGATTACGCAGCCGGGAGTTTTCTGGAAGAAGCTCGTGCGATAGCCGAAGGCGCAGTTGTCATGCGGCATCTCGTAGAGCCCCTGATCGGGCAGAAAGTAGAACACGACGCTTTCCACCGCATCCTTCAGTTCTCCGCCGTAGGCGCCCGCGTTCATACGCACGCCGCCGCCGACCGTGCCTGGGATGCCCGACGCAAACTCAAGCCCTGCCAGTCCGTTCTGCTGCGCGAAGGACGCGAGCTTCGCCAGCGACACCCGGCCTCCGCGTATATGGCTCCGTCCGGCGAGGAGGAACATCTTCGTGAATTCTCGGTGCTGATTATGAACAGATCCTTCAGCCCCTCGTCCGGGAAACAGGATATTCGTGCCGTTGCCGAGCAGCAGCGGGGGAGATGTGATGCGTTTTCAGCAGGTGGCAGAGCTTTGAAAGCCCCGTCACGTCCGACGGCGCTGCGAGCACCCTCGCACGGGGCCGCCGATGCGGAACGAGCAGTGCTCGCTCATCGGCTCGTTCTCGAGAAGCTCAAGGCCGGGCATGGCTTCCTTTATTTCGGCTATGGCGTTTTCAAGATTTTCCATATTTAAGTTCTCCGATTATTTTATAATTCGCAGCGTTCCGGCATCTATTGCTCTGTCATGCTCGGCGGTCAGCGCCTCCGCGGCGTTGTAGCCCATCTTCTTCTGGCGGTTGTTCATCGCGGCAAGCTCCATGATAACAGCGAGGTTCCTGCCGGGACGGACGGGGATTGTCACAAGCTGGAAGCTCACGCCGAGAAAGCTCTCGTTCTCGTCGGTGAGGCCAAGCCGGTCGTAGGCCTTGCCGTCCTCCCACGGTTCCATGCTGACCACGAGGTCAATGTTCGTCTCCGGCTTCACCGCGCCCACGCCGTAGATATGCCGCACGTTTATAACACCTATGCCGCGCAGCTCCATATAGTAGCGTATGAGCTCCGGGGCGCAGCCGACGAGAGTGTCGCTGCTGATGCGCTTTACCTCAACGGCGTCGTCCGCGATGAGCCGGTGGCCGCGCTTTATAAGCTCCAGCGCCGTCTCGCTCTTGCCGATGCCGCTGTCGCCGATCAGCAGCACGCCCTCGCCGTAGACCTCGACGAGCACGCCGTGCGTCGTCAGGCGCGGGGCAAGGTGCTTGTGCAGGGTGCTGATGACGTCGGCCTGAAACTCCGAGGTGTCATAATCAGCGGAGGTATCACGACGAAAGGGTAAATATCTCTCGGCAATGGTCTTCGAGTTTTACGGAATATTTGTTGCGCATAGGCTTTTTATCCTCCGTTTGCCCGCGGGCACGTTATATACTATTATATTAACCAATCCCGCCCCATTTGGCAACAACTTTCACACGCATCCGGCGTAAAATATTCCGCGGCATGGGTTTTCCAACAAAAAACGCGCAGATTTAAATTCCTCTGCATTTGACGCTGTCATCTGGTATTATATAAAGCTGTTTTACATCAGCAGAAACACAAGCAAGTGCTTCAATCCATGGCAAAGTGTCAGTTCTGTGAAGGATGTCGCTTTCGGCATCAAGGTGTCTCACTCCACAGACGCTCAACCGTACTTGGAAGCCGAACGTGAAGCGCGTCAAGGCCATAGTAGACGGATCCCCAAGCATGTTTACGTCTGCGCTCCGCCTCCCGCGGCGGCAAGGTCTGCGCTGTGTGATTTAATATT
>VOFB01002958.1_pt1 | contig 14035 bp, 9 predicted proteins | sample 5384141 | NCBI WGS metagenome assembly VOFB01 (sample SAMN12384721, study PRJNA508395) | human gut metagenome | isolation source: healthy gut A | host: Homo sapiens | reverse complement strand
ATTTCAGCTGAATATTGCGTTCTATCTGATCTGTATCGAGATTGTTTTTTCCACACACCGACAGAAACTCGTTATCACCAAGAACGATTCAAGATATGTATTGCTGATTTCCTCTGTACCCGAAATTTTTACCGACCAGATAAAATTTGAAAGAAAATACAGAGAATAATTCCGCATACCGCACCTGCAAAGTCCTGTTCTTTCTTATAGCGGTTAATAATAAACGGCAATCCGTGTTTGGCTGTTATTCTTGTTTTAACCCTTGATTTGCGTGCAAGAATTTGATTTTTTGTAGTCAGAAAGGCATTGAGGCTGATATTGCGTTTTTTCGGAACGGATTCCAGAGATTCACACCGTTTTTTTTTGCGGTTATGTTCATAAATCTTTCGGGAAATTTTCCGCTTTTGCGGTAAAGTCCACACTTCCTCTGAGAAAGCGGATTATTTTAAGGAGCATAGTTTCACCTCACGAAAAGAAAGTTGATGTCGGTTACAAAGCCTTCAATTTCAACGCAGGAGCTTGAGATGCACTTCAATGTCATTCCTCTCCGCAAAATGAAATTACGGTTTTTGCAGGTATTAATTTTATGCTTTCGCTGTCATAGAGCAAAAATTCCCGTTGAACCCTCAACGGTTATTCTGCGGTTTCCGAGCATTTCTATATACGGCATTGTTCCCATATCAAACATCGGAGAAGGCAATCTTTCGTTTTTATCGGCAATTCGTTTCTTCTTTGGCAAAAAAATCTCCCCTGTTTTCGTTTCTCATTTATTTTTATGCAACTGCCGTCATATATATTAATTGGTGATTAATATGTTCCTGAGTAAAAGTGCCGTAAAGGCGGTGAATATTTTTAAAGCAATCGGAATTTTTCTTTTATGCATTACGGCTCTTTTGTTTTCAAAAGAATGTTCAAAGGGTGCTGAAAACGGCATAGGCTTGTGCCTTTCAATGCTTGTACCGTCACTTTTCCCTTTCATGGTGCTTGCCTCATATATTACAGATAGCGGTCTTGCAGAAAAAATCGGCAAACATCTTTCATGGCTGACAAAACCGCTTTTCGGACTTGACGGTTGCTTTGCATCGGCAATAATTCTCTCACTTGTCGGAGGTTATCCCGTTGGTGCAAAGACGGTAAATTCGCTTTATAAAAAAGGTGCGGCAAGTGAAAGTGAGTGTAAACGGGCAGGTCTGTTTTTGGTGTGTTCGGGACCGGGATTTCTTGTGAATTTTATCGGTGTACAGCTTTATTCAAGCATTGAAGTCGGGTTTATTATATTTGCCGCCCAATGCATCTCGGTTTTTATACTTGGATTTGCTTTAAAATTCGTTTACAGAAATAAAGTTGATGATAATTCCAATTTGGAAACATTAATAAGCACTCCACAAAAAGGCGACGCACTTGTAAAGTCTGTTCTTGACGGTGCAAAGGGAATGTTTGTAATCTGCGCATTTGTGGTGCTGTTTTCGGCATTCACTGAGATTTTCTGCTCACACATTACGGATGAAAATATTCAAAAACCGTTTTTGATACTCACGGAAGTTTGCAATGCGGTTACTGCGGTATCGAAAGATTTGCCGATTGAGGTTGTTGCATTTTCGGCAGGATTCGGCGGACTTTGCGTACATTTTCAGATTTTCTCGGCACTTGGAGATATTAAGGTGAATAAACTGTTATTTTTCTTTTGTAGAATTTTACAAGGATTTATCACCGCATTGCTTACGCATTTAGGAATAAAACTTTTCTCCGTCACAACCGATGTTTTTTCAACATCAACGGTTGAAAATTTCAGTTTTTTCGGAGGAACTGCCCTTTCGGGAGCGGCTTTGCTTTTTACCGCTTTATGCTTTTTATATTCACTCAAAAATTACAAACAAAATTGACGGAGGTTACTTTATGTGCGGAATAGCAGGATGGATTGACCACTCACAGGATATGAGCGAAAGAATCGATTTGCTCAACAGAATGTCTGAAACACTTGACAGGCGAGGTCCTGACGAAAACGGTTTGTACATTAACCGAGGGGCGGCGCTTATGCACAGGCGGCTTGTTGTAATTGACCGTGAAAACGGCAAACAACCGATGTCGGTTCGTCACAAGGACACGACCTATGTCATTGTCTATAACGGCGAACTCTATAACACAGCCGAGCTTCGTGAAGAGTTGAAAGCATCGGGTTTTCATTTCAGAGGTCACAGCGACACGGAGGTTGTGCTGAAATCGTACATTAAATACGGTGTTGACTGCTGTAAAAAGCTGAACGGAATTTTCGCCTTTGCAATCTACAACACAAGCGACAAATCGCTGTTTTTGTGTAGGGACAGAATCGGCGTTAAGCCGCTGTTTTACTACGAATACAACGGTGGCTTGCTGTTTGCGTCAGAAATAAAAGCATTGCTTGCAAGCAAGATTGTAAAGTCTCAAATTGACGAACAGGGACTCAACGAAATTTTCTTTTTAGGACCTGCAAGAACTCCTTCGTTCGGAGTTTTCAAGGGAGTATTTGAGCTTAATCCGGGCGAATGTGCAATGTATAGGCACTCAAAGCTTCGCCGAAAAAAATACTACACCGTTGAGGCAAAGGAGCATACAGACAATGAAGTAACTACCATTGAAAAGACGAGATATCTGCTGACTGATGCAATTCAGCGACAGCTTGTGAGTGATGTTCCGCTGTGCTTTTTCCTTTCGGGAGGGCTTGACAGCAGTATAATTGTCAAGACCGCATCAATGTACAACAAGGAACACAAACTCGGCAAAATCAACACCTACTCGGTTGAATACCGTGACAACGAAAAATATTTTCAAAAGAGCAATTTTCAGCCTACTCCCGACTACGAATTTATTTCGATGATGTCAAAAAATGCCGACACAAAGCACAGGGAAATTGTCCTTGACAACACGCTTGTGTGCGACGCACTTTATGAAAGTGTTCAGGCAAGGGATTTGCCGGGGTATGTTGATGTTGACTCGTCACTTTTGCTCTTCTGCAAAGAAATTAAGCAAAACTACACCGTTGCACTTTCAGGAGAATGTGCCGATGAACTTTTCGGCGGATATCCGTGGTATCACAACCATGAAATACTTTTTGAGGATTGTTTTCCGTGGTCAAAAAGTCAGGATATTCGCAGGAGCATTCTCAAGGACGGTGTGCTGAAAAACGGTGAAGAGTATGTCAGACAAAGGTATCTTGACACAATAAGTCTTGCCCCAAAGCTTAAAAGCGACACCGACCTTGACAGGCGAATGCGAGAGATGTTCTACCTGAATTTTTACTGGTTTATGCAATGTCTGCTTGAGCGAAAAGACAGATGCTCAATGTTCAGCGGACTTGAGGTAAGAGTGCCGTTCTGTGATTACAGACTTGTTGAATATGCGTACAATATGCCGTGGGAATTAAAGGCATGGGGCAACCGTGAAAAGGGAATTGTGCGAAAGGCTTTTGAGGATATTCTGCCCGAAGAAATTTGCTGGCGAAAGAAAAGCCCGTACCCGAAAACGCACAATCCGATTTACTTCAATGAGTGTGTAAAAAGGGTTAGAAAAATTCTTAAAAAGCGTTCAATTCTAAACGAACTGCTTGACAGTGAAGGGATTGAAGATATCATTGAAAATCCCGATAAAATCACAAATCCGTGGTACGGTCAGCTGATGAAAGCACCGCAGATTCTTGCGTATATAATCGAACTTGACTACTGGTTTGATAAATATAATGTTGAAATAGTGTAACGGTTATGTTAAAATCTGAGTGTAAAAAGCATTGGGAGATGTAGAAAATTAACCGTGAACAATATATTAAACTGACCGATTTCTTCAAGAATAACAAATCCGCAAAAAATGTGTTGAAATTCGTATATAAAATTTTTCCGCTGACAGTATTTGCAAGCTACCCGATTTTGCTTTGTATATACATTTTTATGGCAAAAAAGATTTGTTTTTAAAGTCGCTGACTGTGCCTGCGGGGGTTTTTTGGGAATAACACTTCTGCGAATTATCATAAAGAAGAACGCCCGTATGTGCGGTACGGAGTTGCGCCTGTTTTTGCAAAGGACAGCAAGCCCGACAGTATGCCAAGCCGCCACACCGCAAGTGCATTCATCATTGCAATGGCAATTTTGCGGTTCAATGTGTGGGCAGGAATTGCATACCTCTTCATTGCGGTTATGATTTCCGTGTCAAGAGTGTGTGCAGGAGTGCATTATGTGCGTGATATCATAGTCGGCGCAGCAATAGCAATCCTCTGCGGAATTGTATTTTTGTTTTTGTTATTTTAATATAAAATTGTGCAGACGGTAACAATGTTACGCTCAATCATAATTTTCAATTTAAAAAGCCACAGCAGAAAGTAAAAAATCTGCCGTGGCTTTTTGTTGAGTGAAAATATTTATGAATTTTTTAAATTTTATACAGGTATTTTTACAATAGTTTTCTGAATGTATGTAGCATCTCGAACATCAATCGCTCCGTCACCGTTGCAATCAGCAAGCAACTTCTGGTCATCTGTAAGCGTTGCTATACCCACAACATACTTTTGCAATAATGTTGCATCAGCCACAGTTACTGAATTGTCAAGGTCGATGTCGTTTGTTATTCCCGATGTTACATGAAATTGTACGGTTTCAGTATTTATACTTCCGTAATTATTAACGCAACTTACAAATACACCATAATCTCCTGCTCCTAACTTATTGCAATCAATATCAAGCTTGTTAGCTGTAAATGATTCCTGATATACGACTTTATCACCTTTCCATACCTGAACACCATAATAATCCACACCGCCGTCTGCTGATGCAGATACACTGACTTTTTCATCTAAATTATAATTTTTCTTATTCAACGAAACTGCAGGGTGGATTATGTTAGTAGTTTTTTGAATATCGAATTTCTGCGGTGCCCAATCTTCGCCTCTGCCCCATACTTCAAGATTATTTGTGGTTTGACTCATATCAAGTACCATATCAGTACATACCGGTTTTATGTAGTATGAGCCGTAAATATCATAAATGTAAAATCTTTGGGCTGTACAATCCCAGTTATTATAAACCTGAACATTTGTGCCGCCACCGCCTGCACCAAAATCATCAACATCTAATGCACGATTATCTACCAAACTAATTATTTTATAACTGTTATCGCTAAGCCGCACAAATTTCCATAGCTGTGAATTATCATCTTTTTTCTCTGCACCCTCAACATTGTTACCGACAGCAGTAAAGTATTTTTTAGATGATTTATTTTGTACTCTTGCAATAAATTCGTCACCTAAATTTTTTCTTTCAGGTATAAGAAAACTTACTCTTGAGGTATCAACACCGCCAGAACCGTTATAAACCGAGAAATATGAACTGAATGAACCAACTCCGAGTTGTGAAGCTGCAATTGAAAATGTGGTATCACATTGTTCGGTAACCACTCTGCCTACATTTGCCTTATCAATTCCGATAACTACACCTTTTGCACAAACAGGCGAAACTGATATATTTACCGTTTCATCAATATCATAGAATGGTTTTTCGACAGAAACATTGTTATATCCGGCAGCACCTACTACAGAGAAGTTAATTCCTAATGAATCAACATTTCCCGCAGAGTTAGCCGCTGTAATCCACGCATAGTAATCACCATATCCCCATCGACTTGCAGAAAATCGCAATTCGCCATTTACAGCTAAACCCTGACTAATCAATTCTTGACCGTCCTTATGCACACTAATCCAAAAATAGTCCGCACCATTGGCACGAGGATACAAACTATATCATCCTGAATATCATACCAAACCTGACTTCTGTCAAGGTGAACATCTGTAGGAGCACTAGTTGAACTATTATCATAATTAGGTCTTAAATATATTCTTGTGATACAGCCTGAACTATCACCGTGACGATAACCAAGGTCACCGTTATGATTGTATGATTTTCCTCTTTGAACTTTTGAAGTTCCATCAGACCAATTGTTTCCCTCAATAGAATATATTGAATCTTCCATTATTCCAACATGACACCATTTACCGGCTGTTGTAGAACACTTATTACAATAAAAGAATACTATATCGCCTTTTGCGGAGAATAGACTCTTTCACAGCTATCTTTCATTCCCATATACATATTGTAACAACTTGAACTGCTGGCAATACTACTGACACCCGCCTGCTTTGCACACCATGTTACAAAATCAGCACACCATGCGTCTTATGCCCATTATATTTTTGATAGTAAGAATTTCCTATTTCGGCACGAGCAACATCAACAATACTATCTGCGGTATTTGCCGCACTTACAGTAACAGGAGCAATGATAATTGCCGAAATTACTATTGTCATTGTTAAAATAATAGACAACGATTTACTTAATTTTCTCTTCATCTCTATTCCCCCTAAATATTTATTTGTACAAAATACGCATAATTATTGTTTGGATGTGCGTATTATTGTATATTTGCATTATAATCATATTTATGACTATTGTCAAGTGCAAAATCTTATATTACCTTTAAATACAGGTGATATAATGATAAAATACACTCCTTTTGGGAAACTTTGGAGAAAAGTAATGAGAGTACCTACACTCTTATCAACAAGCACAACATCAGCAGTGCGACAATTGACAGATTAAGGAAAAATCAGGGCATCAGCACGACTAAGATTGATGATTTGTGCAAAATTTTCAAATGCAGGGTTGAGGACATTATTGTGTTTTGAAGATGATGAGAATGACGAAAACAGCAATAGCAACAAATAATTTAAGCCACGGAAATTTTGCCGTGGCTTTTATATTATTTTTTAGGGAATTTTAGCATTAATATTGCAAAGCAATTGTCAAACAGTAGCGGCGAACCGTGTTCGCCATTTGTTTTGGTGTAAACACAAAACAAGCGATTTTTATTTTAATTATCGTTGTTACGGTTTGTCAATCATTTTGGCACATTTATAGAATTATATTTATCGGATATTCTGTTAAATTACTTGCGGGCGTCCGATGAACGCCCCTACGGCATAGATTGTGCAAGAGGTAACATATTACATTCAATCATAATTTTCAATTTTACATTTTCAATTTTCAATTTACAAAAAGCCACAGTAGATTTTAACTTTCTACTGTGGCTTTTTTGTTGGTTGTTAAGTTGTGTAATATCTGTTTATGTAACAGCGATATTATTTTTTGTCGTCTGTTTTTTCTGTAAGGTCGATGATATCGCCTGTGCAATGGGGACATTTTGTGGCTTTGATATCAATTTCACTGAAACAGAACGGACACTTCTTTGTTGTGGGTGTTTCTTCGGATTCAGTTTTTTTGCCGAGTGACATAACCTTGTTGACAAGCTTTACGATAAGGAAGATTACGAGAAGAGTAATTGTCATAGCATTTGCATTACCCTGAAGCTTTCTTCTGATAAGCTCCATACCGCCAATCATATTTGCCCACTGGTCATCACCGCCGAACTGAAGGTTGCAGCCGTATTTCTTATACAGAGTGTAGAAGTCATAGCTTTGCATAATCATATAGTTAAATTCAAGGAACGAAAGACTTTCTTCTGAAGCATCATCTGACGCATATCTGTTCTGCCTGACGGATCACCGATCATACCTGTGCCGCCGCCTACGAGTGCAATTGGCTTGTTGCCTGCCATCTGAAGTCTTTTCATAAGGCAAAGAGCCATAAAGTGACCTACATGGAGGCTGTCGGCTGTCGGGTCAAAGCCGATATAGAATGTGGCTTTACCGCTGTTTACAAGCTCTCTGATTTCTTCTTCGTCCGTAACCTGAGCGATAAGTCCTCTGGCTACGAGTTCTTCATATACTCCCATATTTAAAAATTCCTTTCGATTTTTGTCAGTTAAACAATAATATTATAACATTATTTAATTTATAGTCAACCTTTCAGGCATGAGTTTTGGTGCAAATCTCACCGTTTTCGACTGTTATCATAACGGTTTTATCGCTGTCTGTCCGATAAATATTTTTGCACACGCTGTTAAGCAAGGCTGTTATATAGTAATCGGGAAGTGCCGTATCGTCAGCCGAAACGCTTATTACAGCGGTTTCGGGGCTTGCCTTTGCAAGAAAATCTTCACTTGAAGAATACTTACTGCCGTGGTGTGCAACCTTGAGAACATCGCATTTTAATTCTTTGTCGGAATTAACCATTGATTCTTCCCTTTTTGACGAAATGTCGCCTGTAAAGAGAAATCGCTTTTCGTCATATTGAAGCATTGTTACAAGCGAATTATCGTTTGTGTTGCCGAAGTCCTTTTCGGGTTGATAAAATTTAAAGGTCATATTTCCGATTTCAACGGGTTTGTCTGAAACAGGAATTACGGTTTTTATATTATTTTCTTTTATAGAATTAACAAGCTTTTCGTATTCGGGGGTTTTGTGGTTGTCGGAATATTTTCCGAAATAAACAACATCCGTACCGAATTCATCTATGACATCGGGCAGCGAACCGATGTGGTCGCTATCGGGGTGTGACACGATTACGGCATCAAGATGAGTTACCGAACTGCGTTTGAGATAGGCAGTAATTTTATCGGTCACAAGATTTGTTCCTCCGTCAATCAGCACGCTTTTATCTCCGCATTTAATCAGCGTACAATCAGCCGAACCGACATTGATAAACGAAACAGAAAAATTGGACTCCATATCGGCTGAAATTCCGAAAAATGTATAGACATCGTTCCAATCGGGAATTCCGAGGGTTTTCCGAATGAAACAAGCAGTACACAGGCAGTGAAAAGTACGCATACCGATATTTTCAGTATGAAAAAGATTTTATTTCTTTTTGTTTTTTCGTCTGTACTTTGCGAACTTATCTTTGCCGTTTTTGCCTCTTCCCTTCTGATTCTGCGAATTGCGGTTGTTGTTCTGTTTTGAATAACCGCCCTGTGTTTGTCCTGCCATCGGAGTTACAAGACATTTTTTATCGTTACCGATTAAATCCCGTCTGCCGGCTTTGATGAGTGCTTTGATTACAAGCGGTTTGTTTTCGGGAATGAAATACTGCAACAACGCCCTTTGCATTGCCTTCTCATTTTCAGACTTCGGAACATAAACCTCTTTGAGAGTGTACGGATCAAGCTCCGTATAGAACATACTCGTCGAAATTGTACCCGGAGTCGGATAGAAGTCCTGAACCTGTTTTGGGTGAATGTTTTCACGCTTGCAGAAAAGTGCAAGTTCTACGGCATCCGAAAGTGTTGAACCGGGGTGTGAGCTCATCAGATACGGCACGACATACTGGTCTTTATTTTCCTTGCCCGTAAAATCGTAGAACATCTTACAAAAACGCTTGTAGCTTTCAATATGAGGCTTGCCCATTTTATCAAGAACCGCCGCCGAACAATGCTCGGGGGCAACTCTCAGCTGACCGCTGATGTGATACTTTACGAGTTCACGGAAAAATTCGTCATTTTCATCTTCAATAAGATAATCAAAACGGATTCCGCTGCGGATAAACACCTTTTTAATGCCTTTTATATTTCTCAGTTTGCGGAGAATGTCAAGATATTCCGTGTGTGACACCTGCATATTAGGACAAGGTGTCGGTGCAAGACATCTTCTGTTTTTACAAAGTCCGAGCTTTTTCTGCTTTTCGCATGACGGAAGTCTGAAGTTTGCGGTAGGCCCTCCGACATCGCTTATGTAGCCCTTGAATCGTGGATTATCAAGAAAACTTTCAGCCTCCTCAATAATACTCTCTTCACTTCTGACGGTTACCGCTCTGCCCTGATGAAAAGCAAGTGAGCAGAAATTACAAGCACCGAAACAACCACGGTTGTGTGTGATTGAAAACAGTACCTCGTTGATACCGGGTACGCCGCCGAGACTTTCATAACACTTTGGATACCAACGCTCATACGGCAGAGAATAGACATAATCAAGCTGTTTTGTATCAAGCGGCTGCATCGGAGGATTCTGCACAAGAATATACTTTCCGTGCCTTTGAATGAGGGTTTTGCCCCTTACTGCATCAGCCTCCTCAAGCTCCCTGCGTGATGCAATTGCATAGTCACGCTTGTCCTCTTTACACGCTCGTAGCTTGGAAGTTCGACAACCGACTTTGGTACATAATCGTCTGTACGAATTTTATAGCAAACACCTCTGATGTCGTAAAGCGATTCAACAGGATAACCCCTCGGAAAGTCTTTTTGCAATTTCAATTGTCTGCAGCTCGCCCATTCCGTACACAAGCAAATCTGCCTTGCTGTCGAAAATAATTGAGGGCATTACCTCGTTTTTCCAATAATCATAATGAGCAAATCTTCTGAGTGATGCCTCAAGACCTCCGATTATAATGGGAGAATCGGGATATAGTTTTCTGATTATGTTGCAGTAAACTGTGACTGCTCTGTCGGGACGCCTGCCGTTTTTACCGCCTGCCGTATAGGCATCATCATGTCTTTTACGCTTTGCAACCGTGTAGTGGGCAACCATACTGTCAATGTTGCCTGCCGACACCATAAAACCGAGCCTTGGTTTTCCGAACTGTGTAAAATCATCATCGTTTTTCCAATTAGGTTGTGCAAGGAATGCTGTCTTGTAACCGCAATCCTCAAGAACTCTCGTGATTATTGCCGCACCGAATGACGGATGGTCAACATAGCTGTCACCGCAAACATATATAAAATCGACTTCGTTCCAGCCTCGATCACGCATTTCTTTTGCGTTCATCGGTAAAAAAGCCATATTGAACCCTCCTTTATTTATTAATCGGCTCTGTTTTCAAGTGCATTTCTGCGTTCGAGCCATTCGTTGTAGGTCATGAGAACATCTCTCGGTTTTGAACCCTGATGAGGGCCTACAACTCCCATTTGTTCCATATCGTCAATCATTCTGCCTGCTCTTGCGTAGCCGACCTTGAGTCTTCTCTGCAAGAGTGAGGTTGATGCCTGTCCTGCTTCAATTACGCACTTGATTGCCTCTTCCATTTTGCTGTCAATATCAAGGCCTTCGTCAGATGATGAGTCTGAATCACCCGATTTTTTTGCCCTGAGCAATTTCTTCTGCAGCAATTCTTTTAATTTTTTCTTCGATTTCAGAATTATACTGAGCCGAATATGCTTTCTTTATGTAGTGGGTTACACCCTCGATTTCTTCATCGGAAGCATAGCAGCCCTGAACACGAATAGGCTTTGGAGCGCCTACAGGCGAAAACAGCATATCGCCTCGGCCGATAAGCTTTTCACCGCCGCCTGTATCAAGAATTGTACGGGAGTCTGTGTTTGAACTTACCTTGAGTGAAATACGGCTCGGTACATTCGCCTTGATAAGACCTGTGATTACATTAACGGTAGGTCTTTGGGTTGCAAGGATAAGGTGCATACCTGCGGCACGAGCCATCTGAGCAAGTCGGCAGATTGAGTCCTCAACCTCGCTCGGAGCCGCCATCATCAAATCGGCAAGCTCGTCAATTGCAATTACAACACGGCTCATTTTTTCTTTGGCAACGGGAAGTCCGTTTACTTCAAGAACAGGCTGAACCTCTTCTCCCTCTTCATTAACAACAGGTGGATTTTTCTCCATATAATTCATATTTTTTTTCGATAAGAGAATTATATGAATCAATATCCTTACAATCGTATTCGGAGAAAATTTTATATCTCTGGAGCATTTCGTTTACTGCCCATGCAAGCGCACCCGCCGCCTTTTTGGCATCGGATACTACGGGAATGAGCAAATGCGGAATACCTTTGTATTTTGAAAATTCAACCATTTTCGGGTCAATAAGCAAAAGCTTTACTTCATCCGGAGTTGCCTTGTAGAGAATACTCATAAGAATTGAGTTTACACATACGGATTTACCCGAACCGGTTGTACCTGCAATGAGCAAGTGCGGCATTTTGGCAAGGTCGGTAACAACAATTTCACCCGAAATATCTCTGCCGAGAACGGTTGTGAGCTTACTCTTGCTGTTTCTGAACTTGTCCGAATCAATCAATTCACGCATTGTTACCATGCTTACAACCTTGTTCGGAACTTCAATTCCGACTGCCGCCTTTCCCGGAATAGGTGCTTCAATACGAACACCGTTTGCGGCAAGGCTGAGTGCGATATCATCGGAGAGATTTGTAATTTTGCTGATTTTAACACCGGGGGCAGGCTGTAACTCATAGCGTGTTACGGACGGACCTCGGCAGATATTTACAATGCTTGCCTTTACACCAAAGCTTGTGAGGGTATCAATAAGCTTTTTGGCATTATTCTGCATTTCTTCCATTGCATCGCTGTCATCGGAATTTAGCTTTGGTTTAAGCAACTGAATCGGTGGAAACTGATACTTCTTTTCTTCTTTTTGAGAATTATCTGAACGAACAGCTCTGTCAAGCTGTTCCGCAATTTCGTCGCCGGCCTCCTCGCTGTTGTCTTTTTTGCTTTTGAGAAGTGCTTTTTTGACGATGTCCTCAGTTTCGGCATCAGGCTTGGCCTCTGTCTGTTCAGCCTTAGAAGCTGACTTTTCGTTTGAGATATCCTCTGCAATTGCAGAAACCGTATTGTCGGCACTTTTGCCCATAGGCTTGCTTGCACGATTGATTATGTTGATGAGATCCTGTGACAGATCCTTGTCAGCTGCATTTTCTTCCTTTGAATCGACAATATCCGTGTCAATTCCGTTTACTGCCGACTTTGCTTTCTTGACCTTTGTCTTTTTGTCATCAAGCGGAATGTCAATAAAACTTCCCGAGGACTTTCTGTTTTCGCCTTCAAGCGCAATGTCGATATCGCCTCTTTCGGCAAGCTTTCTCTCACGGTTTTCTTCTCTGCGTTCTCTGCGAACTCTTGCCCTTTCCTCACCTGCTTCACGGATATGTACGGCTGTCCTTGACGCCGCCGCTGTCATATCTTTAATAGAAATGTTAGCAACAATAAGGATAAGTGCGGCTGTTACAACAAAGCTTGTAAAAAGTGCGGCTGTACTGCCGAACAGGACAACAAGCGGATAGCCGAGCAATCCGCCGATTATTCCGCAATCGAAAGTCATATACCTTGAGGTGTCGGAGGCATCCTTGAACAGATTGCCAAGACACGCAAAAAAGTTCATATCAGAATATTTTGCACCGCTGCCTGCGTAAATCAACGCCCCGATAAACAGAATTATGACGACACAAAGGAAAAGCTTCAGCTTATAGCGTGCAACCTGTTTCTCCTTTTCGGTCATAACACACAAATAAAAAAGCGTTACGGGAACAAGAAAAATCCCGAATCCGAGAACTCCGAAAAAGAAACTGCGTATCATTGTCCAGACATTTGAACCTTTTATGAAAATTATGCAGACAAAAACAGCCGCAACGGCGGCATAGAGGATTGCCCTTACACGCGGCGAAAGTCCGCTGCTCCTTTTCGGAACAGCGGATGCTTTGGTTCTGCTTGCAGTTGTTGCACCTTTTGATGAGGCTTTTGAAGAAGTCTTTTTTCTTCCCGACGCAGTATTTTTAGTTTTGTCAGCTGTTTTTTTGTTAGCTGCCAATAAAATCACTCCATTTAAAATTTATGCAATTGGCGCACCTGTGAAAAGGTTTACGCCCGTGTTCATTTCGATGATTGAAATTACAATAAATGCAACACCGACAACCGCTGTGTAGATTACGAAAATTTCCATTTTGTCGGATTTCAGGAACCACTTGAAAATTACGATTGCAAGATAGCCTACAACTGCGGAAACCGCCATTCCGATAATCAGCGGAAGAAATTCAATATTGCTTAAACCTTCGGGTGACTTGATTGCATCCACACCCTCAAGAAGTGCCGCCGCAAGGATTGACGGGATACCGAGTACGAATGTGTAGTCAAGTGCCTTCTGCTTTGAGATTCCTCTCATCTCACCGACCGAAAGTGTTGAGCCTGAACGAGAAAGTCCCGGAAGGAGTGCGGCACAAACCTGTGTTACACCGACAAGGATTGCGTCAACAACATTAAAATTATCTCTTGTTGCCTTGGCATTGCTCTTTGTTGCAAGATGTTTGTGAGTTGAGGCAACACTCTTGCGGTTACAGATAATACCGATTGTTAAAAGTACGCTTGTGAGAATGAGCGAACAGG
>VOFB01001658.1_pt1 | contig 14037 bp, 26 predicted proteins | sample 5384141 | NCBI WGS metagenome assembly VOFB01 (sample SAMN12384721, study PRJNA508395) | human gut metagenome | isolation source: healthy gut A | host: Homo sapiens | reverse complement strand
CGTTGGTGATGCGCCCCATGATCTGGCCCACCTTGGTATTGGCAAAGTAGCTGTCGGACAGCTTTTGCAGGTGGTCAAAGGCGTCTCGACGCATATCCGTTTCAATGCGCGCTCATCACATGGCCAGTGTTGGCCGCCAAAGTAGTTGGCTGCGCCGTCAATGAGCCGAAGCACCAGATAAAAGCGCGCCAACGCGGAGGATATAGCTCACCGTCAGGCTGGAAAGGTCGTTTACGCCCATATTGGGATGGAACGCATGATGAGCGGCAGAACCAGCTCACACACCGAGGTGAGCGCCGCACAGAACAGATCGAAGCAGAGGATGCTTATAGCGGGCCATGTAGGGCCAGAAGCGGCGCAGCAGCGCCGGCGTGGCCATAGAATTTTGCTGTTTTTCCATGATTCTCCTTGTTTTTCTCCTTTGAATGCCGCGCTCAGCGGCCGAATTCCGTCAGCAGACGCTGGCGTTCGTCCCAGAGCTTTTTGGGAAAGGTCCATAATAGCGGTGGGGATTTTCAAAGCGGGTCACCTCGTCCCACAGAGTCGCCACCTGAGCGGCGCAGAAATCCCGGATATCCCGCAGCGGCGGGTTTCGTACACGCGCTTTCCGTTCACATAAATGGGACGGTTCAGCCGTTCGGCGCGCACGTTGGTAAAGATGCGTTTTTCCAGGTCTCCACCGGGTCGAACAAGGTGATGCCGTCCGTCACATCCACGGCCTCGTCCGCCATGGTGATGTAATCGGCCATGGCCTTTCCGGTGTCGTTGTCGTAGATGCGGTACAGGTTTTTCAGGTGCGGGATGGTGGTCTTTTCCGCTGTTTCGCTGATTTTGATCTTCGGAAGATACCGGCCGCCGTCCTTCACAGCGGCCAGCTTTTACACGCCGCCGAACACAGGGTCGCTCTTGCTGGTTATCATATTTTCACCGATGCCGAAGTTCGTCACCTGCGCGCCCTGCAGGATCAGGTCCCGCACCAGATATTCGTCCAGAGAGTTGGACGCGCACACGCCGCAGTCCGGATAGCCCGCCGCATCCAGCATTTTGCGCGCCTTTTTTTGGAAAGGTACGCAATGTCGCCGGAATCGATGCGTACGCCCTTGGGACGGATGCCCAGAGGCTTGAGTACTTCGTCGAACACGCGGATGGCGTTGGGCACGCCGCTCTTCACCACGCTGTAAGTATCCACCAGCAGCGTGCAGTTGTCGGGGTAAAGCTCGGCGTACCGCTTGAAGGCCTCGTATTCGCTGGGGAACATCTGCACCCAGCTGTGGGCCATGGTACCCAGCGCGGGAATGCCGAACTGCCTGTCCGCCATGACGCAGGCGGTGCCTACCACGCCGCCGATGTACGCTGCGCGCGCGCCCAGCACGGCGGCGTCGTACCCCTGTGCCCGCCGGGAGCCGAACTCCATCACCGGGCGGCCCTGCGCCGCACGGACAATGCGGTTCGTCTTGGTGGCGATCAGGCTTTGATGGTTGAAGGTGACCAGAAGCAGCGTCTCGATGAGTTGGGCCTCGATGGCCGGGCCCTCCACGATGACGATGGGCTCGTGGGGGAAAATGGGCGTGCCCTCGGCCACAGCCCAGATATTGCAGTGGAATTCAAAGCGGCGCAGATAGTCGAGGAACTGCTCGGAGAAGCAGCCCTTGCCCCCGCAGGTATTCGATGTCCTCTTCGCTGAAGTGAAGGTTATCCACTACCTCACAGAACTGCTCCAGGCCCGCGGCAATGGCAAAGCCGCCGCCGTCGGGTATCTTGCGGAAGAACATGTCGAACACGCCCACCTTGTCGGTGTAGCCTTCTTCGAAATAGCCGGCCGCCATGGTCAGCTCGTAGAAATCCATCAGAAGTGTCAGGTTGCGTGCGTCGTTGATATTTGTCATCACAGATTCCGGCTTTCTTTATTGTATTTGCTGCATTTATTTCAAAAACAAAAAGGGGCGTCAGTCCTCGCCCGGCGGGCCGAAGGTGAAATCGTCTTCGAGGAAGCCGAGGTCAAGCTCGTCCGGCCCGGAGCTGGGGGACGGGAGGCGGAAGGCTTTCCGCAGGAGGCGGAACGCCGCGCCCGGCTGAGGAAGGCCGGCCGGGCCGCGGGCGCGGGGCGCATTGCCCGGGCCGCCCGCGCGGCGGACGCGCTGCCGCTTCTGCCGGTTGTACATCCAGAACGTCAGCAGGCCGTATCCCACAAGAAAGATGGCCGTCAGGATACATACCACACGGAAATAAAGCCCGCCGAAGAATGCCTGCACGCGTGACACCGCATACAAAAAAACCGTTCCGGGCCACGTCCTGCCCTGCAATGAGATCCACGGTGCCGACCAGCGCGCCGTTCAGCGTCAGCGTCACGGTGCCGACCTTGTCTCCCATGGCGATGGGGCGTCCACGCTTTCGGGCACGTCGAAGGTTTTTTCCAGCAGCTCGTCGCTGTCGTTGGGAAGCACGGTCTTAAGGTCGCCGGCGGGGTAGAGCATCAGCGTGTCCGCTTCAGAGGAATAATTCACCTTGACCTCCGTCACGGGCGAACCGGTGTCGATGGAAGGCTTGATGGAGTAATTGGCGAACAGCCAGTCGTAGATGGTGGCGGTGTCATGAAACGAATAAGCATAGCCGTCCTCGGCCGCGTCCCACGGCGCGCCCAGCACCACCCGATGTATGTCTCGCCTTTGTCGTTGACGGCGGCGGAGACAAAGTTGCGGCCTGCGGCCTGCGTTGACCCCTGTTTTGATGCCCTTTGATATAGGAACGATACACCGTGGAAGACGGCTTGATCATAGCATTTAAGCTAAGAATATTATATGGTTCATTGTGACTTTCGGCCGCGGGCATCTGATGGCCGCCGTGCCCACGACGGTGCGGAAGACCTCGTGCTTCCAGCATTCCTGCGTGATAAGCGCAAGATCGTGGGCGGAGGAATAGTTGCCCGCGTCCATCTCCACAAGCCCGTTGGTGCTGGTGAAATTGGTGTTGGTGCAGCCCAGCGCGGCCGCGCGGGCGTTCATCAGCGCGTAAAGTTGTTCAGGTTTCCGTTGCCCAGGTAATACCCCACGGCCTCGGCGGCCTCGTTGGCGCTTGGCAGCATCATCGCGTACAGCATGTTCAGCGCGCTCACGGTCTCACCCGGCCAAATGTCGGCGTGGATGAATCGGGTTGGTGATGGGATGGGACCGCAGGCTTCGCGGTTTGGCGGTGATTTTGGTGCTTTCCAGGTCGCTCACATTTTCCATCAGCAGCAGCGCGGTCATCAATTTGGTCAGGCTGGCCACGCTTCGCTGCTCGTCCGCGTTTTGTTCAAATACCACGATGCCCGTGTCCAGGTTGACGAAATAAGCCGACTGCGCCGTGATGGACGTACCTTCGGGCAGCTCGTACCCGGCGGCAAAGGCGCGCGGCAAAAGAAAAATAACGATAAGAAACAGGCTGCAAGCCCGGCAGCGCATTTTTTCATATGGAAATTCCTCGCAGAAAATGTTAAGATAAAAGAAACACCTGCATAGTATGACCCGGCAGGCGTGAAAAAGGCTGTTCATACTTTAGATTATAGCAGATTGGCACGAAAATGAAAGGATTTTTGCCGCCGCGCGCGTTCTGCGCGCGGCGCGAAATACAAACGGGAGGGTAAAAACTATGGAGATCAAACGCAACGGGGCAAACGGCCGCCGCGCGCAGAGCGTGTCGTATAACGGCATCCTGTACACCAGCGGCATCACCACCACAGACCTGGACGCCGATATCACGGGCCAGACGCAGGACGTCATCCACATCATCGACAACATTCTGGCGCGCAACGGCATTGACAAAACGGGTGCTCACAGCTGCCATCACGCGGCGGACATGGCCGATTACGGCGCGTTCAACGCCGTGTGAAGGACGCCTGGGTCGTGGACGGCTAAACCGGCGCGCAGCGTCACGGGCGGCCAGCTGCCGTGCCGGAATACAAAATTAAAATTTCGGTGACGGCGGCGCTTTGAGCCCGCCGGAAGGGGGCGTACCGCATGAGCAAATACGTCATGGCTCTTGACCAGGGCACGACGTCCAGCCGCGCCATTATTTTTGACGAGCACCAGAACATCGTCAACATGGCACAGAAGGAATTTACACAGCATTATCCCAAAGCGGGCTGGGTGGAGCACGACCCGCTGGAGATTTAGCCTCCCAGTACGGCGTGCTGGTGGAGGTGCTGGCCCGCAGCGGCATGGAGGCGGGCGAGATCTCGGCCATCGGCATTACCAACCAGCGCGAGACGACCATCGTCTGGGACAAAACGACCGGGCCGCCCATCCCAATGCCATCGTGTGGCAGTGCCGCCGCACGTCCGATTTCTGCACGAATCTTGAAAGCGGGGCTGACGAGATCATATCCAAACAGGCCTGCTCATCGACGCCTATTTTCAGCGCGACGAAAAAAAGTGGATCCTGGACAATGTGGAGGGCGCGCGCGAAAAGCCGAGCGCGGGCGAACTGCTTATTCGGCACCGTGGACACCTGGCTCATCTGGAAGCTGACGGGCCGCGGCCCATGTGACGGACGTCACCAACGCCTCGCGCACGATGCTGTTCAACATCCATACGCTGGAATGGGACGAGACCCTCCTGCGGGAGCTGACATTCCCGTCGATGCTGCCGGAAGTTTGCGTCCAGCATGGTTTTATGGTGTGGCGCCCGATGCACATTCGGCGGCGGATCGAAATACCCATCGCGGGCGCGGCAGGCGACCAGCAGGCGGCCCTCTTCGGCCAGACCTGCTTTGCCTCCGGCGAGGCGAAAAACACCTTCGGCACCGGCGGCTTTTTGCTCATGAACACCGGGGACACAGGCCGGTGAAAAGCAAAACGGTCTTGTCACCACCATTGCCGTCGGCCTGACGGCAGGTGCGACCTACGCGCTCGAAGGCTCTATTTTCGTGGCCGGTGCCGCCATCCAGTGGCTCCGCGATGAGCTGCGCCATGCTGGAAGAGGCCCGCGACTCCGAGTATTTCGCAACAAGGTGAAGGACACCGGGCGGCGTATGTCGTGCCGGCCTTCACCGGCCTCGGCGCGCCCCACTGGGACCAGTACGCCCGGCGCGCCATCCGGCATGACGCGGGGCGCCGTCGCAAATACATCATCCGCGCGGCGCTGGAGGGCATCGCCTACAGTCCAACGCTGGACGTCGCTGAAAGCCATGCAGGCGGACTCGGCGTCATGTTCAAAGAACTGCGCGTGGACGGCGGCGCGACCCAGGCGACCGCTTTTCCGATGATCCGCAGTTCCAGTCCGACATCCTCGGCCGCTCGGTGCGCCGTCCGATGATCTGGATGTTGTCGTACGAGCCCGCAGATGGAAACGGCCGGTGGACGGCTGGCACAAGGCCGTGGAGCGCGCCGGGCTGGGCAACGCGGCGGGAAGCGCGCCTGCGTTGCCGTTACAATAAAATCCAATGCGGACAAAAAGCAGCCGCGGCGGGGAGACTCGCCGCGGCTGCTTTGTTGTACGAAAATTTATTTCAAGGCCTCTTCCCGGCAAAAACAGCCTGGACCCGTTTCAGGGCGCGCAAAGAAAAAGAACCGTGCGCTGCGCTGAGTATCAAAACGCGGCTGTTCTGCATGTACTGTACTATCACGGCTGAACAGACGGTATGCGGCGCCAGGTGTCCGGGCGCGCCGTTACAGCCGGCATGCCGCGTCCGGCTGCGGAAAGTCCACGCTGCTGGCGCTCATCGCCGGTATTGAGCATCCGTCGGGCGGGGAGGTGCTCGTCGACGGGGAGCCCGTGCGCGCCCCGACGGGCAAGGCGGGGCTCATGCCCCAGCGTGACCAGCTCTTTGACTGGCGCACCATCTGGGGCAACGTGACGCTCGGGCTGGAGATCCGGCACGAGAACACGCCCGCGCGCCGCGAGGGCGTACATGATCTGCTTGAGCAGTATCAGCTCGCGGGCTTTGCGCGCAAGCTGCCAAACCAGCTCTCCGGCGGCATGCGCCAGCGCTGTGCGCTCATCCGCACGCTGGCCACATCGCCGGATGTGCTGCTGCTCGACGAACCGTTTTCCGCGCTGGATTATCAGACGGAGAGCATCAGCATGGGGGATAAGATACTCGTCCTTTCCGCGCGGCCCGCGCAGGTAAAGAGATCCTGTCCGTGGACTTCGGGCCGGGGCGCTCGCCGCTCGTGCCGGGCCAACCGGCAGTTCGGCCCTACTTCGACCATATATGGAAAGAGCTGAGTACCGATGAAAAAAGCTAGACCGACGAACCCGCCCGCCGTCTCGCGCGAGCGCACTATGCTGTATCTGCGCCGCAAAAGGCGGCGCACCCATCTGGTGCACGCGTGCCAGATCGGCTTTCTTTGTGTTCTTTTTGCCCAATGGGAGATATCCGCCCGGCTGGGGTGGATCGACAGCTTTATCCTCAGCCAGCCATCGCGCATCCTGGAAACGCTGCGCAACATGTCCCAGAACCATTTGATGATGCATGTGGGCGTGACGCTGTATGAAACGCTGACGGGCTTTGTGCTGGGCGTGCTGCTGGGCGTGGCCATCGCCGTCGTGCTGTGTGGTCCGGCTTTGTGTCCCGCGTGGCGGAGCCTTATCTGGTAGTGCTCAACAGCCTGCCCAAGATCGCGCTGGGGCCTGTTATCATCATCGTCGTAGGCGCGGGCACCGAGGCCATCATTTTCATGGCGCTGGCCATTTCCCTCATCGTCACGGTGCTGGAGATGCTGGCGGGCTTCCGTGCCACCAACCCGGAAAGCATTAAAATGGCGCGCACCTTCGGCGCCACAAAGTGCCAGGTATTCACCAAGATCGTATTTCCGTCCAATATCAACACATTGTTTAATTCATTGAAAATCAACATCGGGTTATCACTGGTGGGCGTTATTGCGGGCGAGTTCCTCGTCAGCAAGGCCGGACTGGGGTATCTGATCGTATACGGCGGGCAGGTGTTTCAACTGGACCTCGTGATGTCCAGCGTGCTCATTTTGTCCGTGATGGCGGCGCTGATGTACCAGAGCGTGGTGCTGCTGCAAAAATTCGTGAGCCGTTGGTTCGGGGCTGATGGCAGGCGGAACAGGGGAATAAGCGCGGCGAAAAGCGCCGGGCTTACCAATAAAGAAAGGGTGGTAATAAATGAAAAAAGGTTTGGCGCTTCTCCTGTGTGTGGTCTGGCGCTGACGGCTCTGGCGGGCTGCAGCGGCAAGACAAAGGAAATGCAAAGGTGACGGTGTGCGAGGTGACGCATTCCATTTTCTATGCGCCGCAGTATGTGGCGCTGGCAAAGGCTTCTTCGCGGACGAGGGGCTGGACGTGGAGCTTTCCAACGGCGGCGGTGCGGACAAAGTGATGAGCGCGGTGCTTTCCGGCAACGTGGACATCGGCTTTGCGGGGCCGGAGGCCAGCATCTATGTATACAACGAGGGCAAAGAGACTACACCGAGGTGTTTGCGCAGGTAACGAAATGCGACGGCAGCTTTTTTTGGTGGGGCGCGAAAAGGACGACAGCTTTACCTGGGATAAGCTGGCGGGCAAGCACATCCTGCCGGGCCGCAAGGGCGGCGTGCCGTATATGGCGTTTGAGTATGCCATCCGCAAAAGGCATGGACCCGGCGTCCGACCTGCTGCTGGACAACAGCATCCAGTTCGACAACATGACGGGTGCGTTTTTGGGCGGCACAGGCGACTATGTGACGATGTTCGAGCCGACGGCATCCTCCGTGGAAGCCGAGGGCAAAGGGGCTACATCGTGGCGGCTGTGGGCGAGGAAGCGGGAGATGCCCACACCGCGTATTTTGCCAAAAAGAGCTTTATCGAAAAACGCGGATATGATCCAGCGCTTTACCAATGCCGTGTACAAAGGGCCAGAAATGGGTGGCGGAGCATTCCGCCGCCGAGATCGCGGAAGTGGTCAAAGACAGCTTCCCGGACACCGATATTGCCCTGCTGACCAGCGCTGTCCAGCGCTACAAGGACATCGGCGCGTACAGCACGGACCCGGTGCTCACGCAGGAGAGCTTCGATTTGCTGCAAACGGTGATGACAGCCGCAGGCGAGCTGGAGAAAACAGCGCCGCACGACGTGATCGTAACAATACCTTGCGGAAAAGGCGATGCAGTAAAGCGATACGACACAATAAAGCGTCCCGCCAAAGGCGCGTTGACGCAAGAAAACATCGGTTTTGGGCTGACGGTTTTGGCGCACAGCGTACTAAAAGCCTGGCAATCCAAAGCGATTGCCAGGCTTTTTTCGCGCACTGTACATCCAAAAACCGCCGGGCCAAAACTGCGCAGCACCCTTTGAAACGGAATTTTCGATGCAGAGCAAGGAAAAATTGCCGCAGGCACCCTTTGTGGTTGTCAAGGCGCTTTGACGAAGCTATGCGTGCGAAATTTCAAGACGATGTTTTCTTGCGCCAACACGCCTAATACAGGCGGCGCTTTTTTGCGGCGGGTTGAGAAGATCAGGCTTTGCTTTGCGGCGTTCGCGGCGGCAAGGCAGGCCCGCACAGCCAGCGCCTGCCGCCCAGGGAAACAAGGCCTGGGCGCCGCCGCACGCACAGCACTGCGGGCGCGGATGGTTTTGGGCGCGCAGCAGCAGAGCATCCTGCGCGGGCAAGGCTTCCGCCTCCAGCACTTCGTCCGACGTCCAGCCCAGCAAACTGAACGCTTCCCGGGCAGCACCACGCGATGCAAAGAATTCACGCGGCGGTCTTTCCAAAGGTTCATGATAAAAACACCATCCGATAATTTGATTAAATTTATCCTAACAAAAAACAGCCGGTGAACAGTGAGGATTATAATATACTATTGGTAAATAGACTATGGCAAAAACGCAACTATTCGACGTGTGGATTTTGACTTATCATAAAAAATAAGAACAAGCATGTCGGATTATGGATAGGAAAACAAAATGCTGCAATTCAATGTTCAGTCGCTTTTAGACCGGGAAGGGAAAACAAGATACTGGCTTGTAAACAGATGGGAACGGACTATGCGACCGTGAACAAAATCTGCGACAACGCCAGCAAATCTGTGCGTATCGACACGCTGGAGCGTCTGATGAAAAGCGCTGACCGCGAAGTGCAGGATCTGTTTACCGAAGAATGAGCATCAGCCGCTCGGGCGGCAAAACGCCTGTGTTTTCGCGCAAAAGGGGCCGCACGGTGTTAACCGTGCGGCCCTTTGTATGCCGGTAAAATCAGTCGCTCACGTAGGGCAGCAGCGCAACATGGCGCGCACGCTTGATGGCGACCGTCAGCTCGCGCTGATGGAAAGCGCAGGTACCGGTAACGCGGCGGGGAATGATCTTCGCGCGCTCGGAAATGTACTTGCGCAGGCGGGGATGTCTTTATAGTCAATGTGGTCGATACGGTCCACGCAGAAGCTGCAAACCTTCTTGCGGCGTCCACGGGGCGGCCACCACGGCTATCCTGACGGTCTCTGTCGAAAGGCATGGTGTTTTCCTCCTTGTCTCAAAGTAGCGGAAGGGGCGCGCCGGGCACGTCCGCCTCCTTAAAACGGTAGATCTTCGTTGTCGTCGATCACGGCGAAATCGTCGGCGCTGCCGGCCGCATAGCTGACGGGCTCTGCGGGCGCGGGACGCGCGGCGGGAGCCTGCATGGCGCGGGCGCGCCGTAGCGCCGCCCTGCCGCCGGTGCTGCCGCTCTTTTCGCCGGTAAAGTGGACGTTGTTCGCAACGACCTCAAACGCATAGCGCTTGTTGCCGGTTTTGTCCTCATACGTGCGCGTCTGATGGAACCGTCCACGGCGATGAGGTTGCCTTTGTGGAAATACTTGCAAAACAAATTCCGCAGTCTGGCGCCAGACCACGATGTCGATAAAGTCTGCTTTGCGCTCTTCACCGGCACGCACAAAGCTGCGGTCCACCGCGATACGGAACGTGCATGTCGCAACGCCGTTCGGGGTGTGGCGCAGTTCGGGGTCCGCTACAAGGCGGCCCATCAAAGCTACAACATTCAGCATTATTTTGCCTGTTTCAGCTTTCGCGGGAACGGCTTCTTCTTTCGCCACGATCATGGAACGGAGCACGCCGTCGGTGATCTTGCTGATACGGTCGAGCTCGGCGGGAAGTCGGCTTCACTCGTGAAGTTGATCAGAGTGTAAACGCCTTCGTTCTCCTTTGTTGATCGGGTATGCAAGGCGACGCTTGCCCCAATCCTCGACAGAATCGATCGTACCATTCGCTTCGATGAGGGATTTGAACTTGCCGACCAGCGCGGCCGTAGCTTCCTCGTCGAGAGTAGCGGTGGTAACCAGCATTGTTTCATACTTTGCCATTTCTGTGCACCTCCTTTTGACGTAAGGCCCCCTCGAAGGGGGCAAGGATTACCTGCCTGTTCACGGCAAGCAATTAATTATACAAAAAAACACCGTGCCCGTCAAGCATATTGTGGACAGGCACGGCATTTTTATGACTTGTTTGTAAAGAACAGCCGCGGGCTGTTTTCGGCTCTGCGGCCGTTCCGGAGCCGTAACCGCTGAAATGCGTTTTGCGGCGCGGAACAATAAGAACTTTTGTCCTTGTGCCTTCAGCGCCCTACAGCGTTTTGGAAAGTTCTTTCAGGTAAGCGCGGAACGCCGGGCCGATCTCCGGATGCTTCAGCGCGGTCTCCACCTGGGCCTCCATCACGCCCAGCTTGTTGCCCATGTCGTAGCGTTTCCGGTGAAATCAACGCCCGTCATGCCGCCGGTGCGCGCCAGCACGGCCATGGCGTCCGTAAAGCTGGATCTCGCCGCCCGCGCCGGGCTGCGTCTTCTCGAGGATGCCGTAAATCTCCGGTGTAAGCAGGCAGCGTCCCAGGATGGAGAACAGGCTGAATTCCTGTCCGGGCGCAGGCTTCTCGATCATGTCGGTGATGTTGTACAGGTTGCCCGAAAGATGGTCCAACTTCATGGAGGAGTATTTCACGATATCGGCGGGAGAGATCTCCTTAATGCCCACGCAGGCCTTTCGGTACTGCGCGTAAGCGCGGCAGAGCTGCGCAGCTACAGGGTCCTCGCCCATGATGACGTCGTCGCCGTACAAAACGACAAAGGGTTCATCCTGCGTGAAGGGACGCGCTTTCAGAATGGCGTGGCCCAGCCCTTTGTCTCTTTTGGCGCAGAAAAAGATGTCCGCCAGGCCCGCGATGGAGCGCACGTCCTCCAGCATCTTTTCCTTGCCGGGTTTCGCAAGGCCGGCCTCCAGCTCGGGGGCGCGGTCGAAATGGTCTTCCATGATGCCCTTGCCGCGGCCGGTGATGATGAGGATCTCCTCGATGCCGGCGGCGACGGCCTCCTCCACGATGTACTGGATGGCAGGCTTGTCCACAATGGGGAGCATCTCCTTGGGCATGGCCTTTGTGGCGGGCAGCACGCGGGTGCCCAGGCCTGCCGCGGGGGATGACGGCTTTACGGATCTTCTGCATGGGAAACATTCTCCTTTGATAGTTTCTTTTTACAGCCCTACAGGGCGGGGGAAAACATGAGCCGAGACTTCCTCCTCCACAAAATGAACGGCGGATTCATTCCAGTATTTTTGATACACCCGGCTGCCGTTGCCATCCAGGTTCAGCTGGTAAAGGCGGAAAAGTGACCAAGAGATCCTTAGGCTGCCATTGCTCTTCATAAGAATACTGGTACTTCATCCCGATTTGCCGCATCACGCCGCCGCTTCGGGGATTGTTGACATCGTGCGTGGCCGTGATATAGGGGCAGCCGTCCCGCTTTACTTGTGCGGTGACGGCCCTTCCGGCCTCGGTGGCGATTCCCTGATGCCAGAATTCCGCGCGCAGGCCATAGCCGAAATCGTGGGGCTCGGCCATATCTACCTTGACATATCCGATGGGTCGGTTGCCGCGCTTCAGGCAGATGGCGTAGGCATAGGCCTGTGGCTCCGCGTAAAGGGATGCGTAGCGGTCTTCAAAGAATTTTCGGGCCTCATCCATGCTTTGCAGGGAAACCAGGGCAGAAACCGGTTCACATCCGGATCGCGGTATATTTGATACAGGGCCTCAGGTCATTCTCCGTGAATTTGCGCAGGATCAGGCGTTCGGTCTCCAGTGTGGGAGTATTGCTCAATTTGTTCCTCCCTTTTGCCCGAAGGGGATTTAGTAAAGATAAAAGGCGGACATCAGGCGATCCGGCCCGATCCATGCGGAAAACGCAAAGCTGCACACCAGCAGCAGCACGCCCACCAGGACCACGGCCACACGGGACGGCCCGCCGCGGCGTTCCAGCTCGGTGCGGTAGCGGTCGTCGTCGGTGCTGTCGTCCTTCATGGCGCGCATCCGCCTGGCCGCGCTCTGGCGGAAACAGGTAAAACCGAACAGGCACGAGGCGATGCGAACGCCCCAGTTCAGAAGCCCGCACACTGTGATGAGCGTGGAGAGCGCCGAGGCGGAGAGAGGCAAAGCCGTGGCGATGCCCAGCGCAGCCATGAGCGAAAGGAGGGACGGGATGCTTTACGATAAGGGACACCGCCAGCGCCAGCGCGCCCCAGCCCCACATTTTGCGGTAGAAGAAATAAAACTCCGGGATGAACAGCGCGCTCCAGCAAAAAGCTGGTCTTGCGCCCGCTTTCATCCATGCGCTGGAACTGATACAGATAATACGGCGCGGAATTGCCGATGTACTTCATCCAGTCCTGCGTGGAGATGCCGTCGTATTCCCCTTTGGCCAGATGGAGCTGCGTCATCACGTCGCCGGTGGCGTATTGCGCGCCTGGCCCGCCGAAGCCGCCGGGCATGCCCGTGCCGCTCATACCCGGCTCGGCATACTGTGGGCTGCTCTGCGCGGCCTGGGGCGGTACGCCCCCGCGCATGGCTGGCCGCACCGTTCGCAGAACAGCGTGTCGGGCGGTTCTGTGCATGGCACACAGGGCAGATCGGCCCGTTGGCATTTACGTCGGGCCTTATTCTCCGGCGGCACGTACTCAAAGCCCTTTGCCGTGCTTGGCGCTGAACACGCACCGGCCCTCCGCGGCATAGCATTCTCGGTGATAGGGGCGCACCGCATTCCGGGCAGATGACGATGTCGTCTCCCTCTTTCAATACTTTATGGCAGGATGCGCATTTGCAGCCTTTGTAATCCATCATGCAGGGGTTCCTCCAAATTTTCCTATATATCCTATCTTACTCCAAACAGGCCGTGAAAGTAAAGGGCAAAGCGCCTTTACAAAGCGGCTTTGTTTCAATTATAATAGAAAAATATGAACAAATACCATACTGCGGGAAAATAAAGTGAGGATTCTATGGTAATTTTAGATGAAGTAAAGCGCCGCCTTTCCGAGCTGGCGCCGGAAGTAACGGATCTGCACGACGCGCTGGCCATCGAGCGCAGCAGGGGTGCGTCTGGAGGAGCTGGAGCAGAAGAGCGCCAGCCCGGAGTTTTACGACGACGCGGCAGCGTCCGGCGCGGTGTTTGCCGAGATGGGCGAGCTGAAGGACAGGCTGGAGCAGTACGCCGCTTTGCAGACCATGCTGGAGGATTCCGAAACGCTGCTGGAAATGTGTGCGGAAGACGACGACCCCGCCCTGGCGGAGGAGGCCGACGCGGCCGTGAACAGCCTGGACGCCAAGGTGGAGGAGCTGCGCCTTGTGACGCTGCTGAATGGAGAATATGACGCGAACAATGCCATCCTGACCTTCCATGCGGGCGCAGGCGGTACAGAGGCTCAGGACTGGGTCGAGATGCTTTACCGTATGTACACGCGCTTTGCCGCACGCCACAACTGGACCGTGAAGGTGCTGGACTATCTGGACGGCGAAGAGGCCGGCATCAAGTCCGCGTCCATTCTGGTGGAGGGGCACAACGCCTACGGTTTTTGCGCAGCGAAAACGGCGTGCACCGCCTGGTGCGTGTTCGCCCTTCGATGCCTCCGGGCGCCGCCATACCAGCTTTGCCTCTCTGGAGGTCATGCCGGAGCTGGACGACGCCATCACTGTGGAGATCAAGCCGGAGGACATCAAAATGGAGGTGTTCCGCTCCTCCGGCGCGGGCGGACAGCACATCAACAAGACAAGCAGCGCCGTGCGTCTCATCCATATTCCTACGGGCATCGTGGTG
>VOFB01004525.1_pt1 | contig 14048 bp, 24 predicted proteins | sample 5384141 | NCBI WGS metagenome assembly VOFB01 (sample SAMN12384721, study PRJNA508395) | human gut metagenome | isolation source: healthy gut A | host: Homo sapiens | reverse complement strand
GCCGATTTCATCGTCCGGGTGGGGGTCAACCCCCAGCCGGGCCAGGTGCTGATCATCAACTGTGCGCTGGAAGGTGCCCCGCTGGCACGGCTGTGCGTGCGCAGCGCCTTTGAGGCGGGTGCGCGGGATGTGCAGGTGAACTGGACCGACGACGCCGTCACCCGCACCCGCATGGAGCTGGGCAGCGAAGAGGCCCTGACCGACCACAAGGGCTGGCAGCTGCGCCGCTATCTGGACTACGCCGAGACCGAGGGCGGCGTGTGCGTGCTGCACCTCATCGCCGACGACCCGGAGGTGTTTGCCGGGCTGGACGGGGCCAAGATCAGCCGGGTGAACAGCGCCAACCGCGCCTTCATGCAGCCCTGGCGCGAGTACACCATGAACGACCGGGTGCAGTGGTCCATCGCGGCCATCCCGTCCGCGCCGTGGGCAAAGAAGGTCTTCCCGGAGCTGGACGCGGATGCCGCCATGGAAGCGCTGTGGAAGCTGATCTTTGACACCTGCCGCGTGACCGGCGGTGACCCGGTGGGCGAGTGGCAGGAGCATCTGGCTCGGCTGTCTGCTCTGCGGGACAAGATGAACGCCCTGGATCTAGAGAGCGTGCACTTTGCCAGCAGCAACGGCACCGACCTGACCGTGGGCATCGCTGACCAGGCCGTGTGGGAGAGCGCCGCGAGCAAGAACGAGAAGGGGGTCACCTTCCTGCCCAACATCCCCACGGAGGAGGTGTTCACCGCGCCCCATAAAGATAAGGTGAACGGCGTCGTGTACGGCACCAAGCCCTATGTGTTCAACGGCCAGCTCATCAAGGGCTTCCATGTGACGTTCAAAGACGGCAAGGTGGTGGAGCACGGTGCCGAGGAAGGTGCCGACCTGCTGGGCCAGCTGCTGGACACCGACGAGGGTGCCCGCCACATCGGCGAGGTGGCGCTGGTGCCCGCTTCCAGCCCCATCAACCGGAGCGGCACGCTGTTCTACAATACGCTGTTCGACGAGAACGCCGCCTGCCACATCGCCTTTGGCGCCAGCTATCCCGGCACCACCGTGGGTGGCACCGGCCTGACCCGGGAGCAGCTGGACGCACGCGGCATGAACCACTCCTCCCTGCACGAGGACGTGATGATCGGTGCCGAGGACAGCGAGATCACCGGCAAATGCCGCGACGGCCGCACCGTGCAGCTGTTCCAGAACGGCGTCTGGGTGCTGTAAAAAGGCCGGAAATGCGAAAAATTCAAGAAAATGCTTGCATAAAGCGCAAGAGTATGCTATATTCTAGTAGTACGATATAGTTTAACCTGAAACGTGGGCCGCAAGGTCCGCGTTTCTTGTTTGTCAGGAGGTTTTTTATGGCGAAGCAGTCTGGCGGCAACACCGCCCAGAGAGTCGAAGCGCTTGTCCGCCCCACCGTGGAGGGCATGGGCCTGCGCCTGTGGGATGTCGTTTTTGAAAAGGAAGGGCCGGACTGGTATCTTCGCGTCCTCATCGACAAGGACGGCACCATGGATACCGACACCTGCGCGGATGTTTCCCACGCGCTGGACCCCATCCTGGACGAGGCAGACCCCATCGACCAGAGCTATTATCTGGAAGTGGGCAGCCCCGGCCTGGGCCGCAAGCTGACCCGCCCGGAGCACTACGAGCAGCTGGCCAGAAGATCCGGGTAAAGCTCATCCGCCCGAATGCAGACGGCGTGCGCGCGGAGCTGGCCGGCATCCTGACCGGCCGCGAGGGCACCACCGTGACCCTGGACACCGACAACGGCCCCGTGGCCTTTGAGGTGAACGCCGCATCCAGCGTGAACCTGTGCGACGATGAAGACCTGTTTGACTAACCGGATTTATAATAGAGAGTAAATTACAGGAGGAACCCGAAAAATGGCAGCAGCGAACAATGAATTTTTTGAAGCTCTCTCCATGCTGGAGCACGAGCGCGGCATCACCGCAGAATACCTGATCGAAAAGATCAAGGCCGCCATCATCATTGCCGTCAAGAAGAACTACGAGGTCGAGGAGGACCACGTCAAGGTGGACATCGACCCCGATACCGGCCGCTTCGATGTGGCCCTGATCCAGGACGTTGTGGCCGACGAGGACTGGTACGACGAGCACTCTGAGATCGGCATTACCGAGGCACAGAAGATCCGCAAGAGCTACGAAGTGGGCGACCGCATCGTGACCCCCCTCAAGACCAAGGACTTCGGCCGCATTGCAGCCCAGACCGCAAAGCACGTGATTCGTCAGGGCATCCGTGAGGCCGAGCGCAGCCAGCAGCTGAGCGAGATCCAGTCCCGCGCACACGACATCGTGCAGGCCACCGTCACCCGTGTGGACCCGAGAAGGGCATCGTGGCCCTGGACCTGGGCAAGGGCGGCGAGGCCATCCTGCCCCGCAACGAGCAGGTGCCCGGCGAGGTGTACACCGAGGGCCAGAGCCTGCAGGTCTACGTTGTGGACGTGGTGAGCACCGAGCGCGGCCCCCGCGTCATGATCAGCCGCACCCACCCCGGCCTTGTCAAGCGCCTGTTTGAGCTGGAAGTGCCCGAGATCTTTGACGGCACCGTGGAGGTCAAGGCCATCAGCCGCGAGGCCGGTGCCCGCACCAAGATGGCTGTGTGGAGCAAGGACCCCAACGTCAACCCGTTTCTGCCTGCATCGGCCCCACGGCAGCCGCGTGGCCGCTGTGGTCGAGAAGCTGGGCGGCGAGAAGATCGACATCGTCAAGTGGAGCGAGGACGTCTCCGAGTTCATTTCCGCAGCACTCAGCCCGGCCAAGGTGGTCAAGGTGGAACTGCTGCCCGGCGAGACCCGTTCCTGCCGTGTGACCGTGCCCGACCAGCAGCTGAGCCTTGCCATTGGCAACAAGGGCCAGAATGCCCGCCTGTGCGCACGCCTGACCGGCTACAACATTGATATCCGCCCCGAGAGGCGGCTACTACGGCGAGGACGAAGAGCCGAAGAAGAAGGAAGAAGCTGCCGACGCCGAATAAGTCCCGGCACCGCATGCCAAAGGAGGGAAATCGGATGGCACAAAAAAAGATCCCTGCCCGCCAGTGCATTGGCTGCATGACCAGCCGCCCCAAAAAGGAGCTGGTGCGGGTGGTGCGCGCCCCGAGCGGAGAGATCAGCATTGACCCGGTGGGCAAAAAGCCCGGCCGCGGCGCGTACCTCTGCCCGGACGCCGCCTGCCTTGCAAAGGCAAAAAAGAAGAAGGCGCTGGAGCGCTGCTTTGAGCAGCCGGTTCCCGCCGAAGTATACGAGGCGCTGGAAGCCCAGCTGACCGAAGCCGCAAAGGAGGCTGCCCGGAATGCCGAAAAAGAATAACACCCCCGCAAAGCCTGCGCTGGCCCCGGCAGATGCCCTGTACCAGGCCGTGAGCCTCTGCCGCAAGGCAGGCGCCCTGACCATGGGCTTTGACGCCGTGGAGGATGCCTGCGTCAAGGGCAAGGCCTGGCTGGTGATGACCGCATCCGACGCCAGCGCCAAGACCGTGCAGCGCCTGAACTACGCCGTGGGCGACCTGGTGGACGTGATCACCATGCCGCTGACCCAGGACCGGCTGGCCGACATCAGCCGCAAGGCGGTGGCTGTTTACGCGGTGACCGACCGCAACCTCGCAAAGCTCTGCTTCGACCGCCTGTCGGACTGCGGAGCAATCAAAAATGAGGAGGATATGAGCGAATGATCGTAAAATATAAAGTAAGCGACTTTGCAAAAGGACCTGAATGTTTCCCTGCTAAGAAAGTCCTGGATGAGCTGAACGCCATGGGCAGCACCGGCAAGAAGAACAGCTCCAATCTGGAAGAGAACGAGCTGAACTACCTGCTGGAGAAATTCAGCAAGGACAGCAGCGTGACCGACCTGAACGAGTTCCTGAACAGCGCCAAGGCCCCCAAGGAAGAGCCGCCTGCCGAAAAGAAGGCGGAGAAGAAGACTGAAAAGAAGCCGGAAGCTCCCTGAAAAAAGGCCGAGGAAAAGCCCGCCCAGAAGCCTGCTGAAAAGAAGCCGGAGCAGAAAAGGCCCAGCCCGCCCCCAGCAGAAAAAGCAGGCAAACCGGCAAAGCATAACGAGAAGAAGAACGAGCAGCATAAGAAGCGCGAGGAAAGACCGTCTCCCTGAGCGAACTGGCCCGTGAGACCGGTGCCAAGGCAAGCACTGCCCCGGCCCAGGCTGTGTCGGTGCGCCGTGAGGACAATCAGGTCACCGTGGATACCCGTACCGTGGACATGAACGTGGACCGCTTTGATGCCCGTTACGACGATCTGGCTTCCACCAAGAACACGGAGAACCGCCGCAAGCCTACCCCGCAGGGCAACAAGCAGAAGTTCACCCAGCGCGGCCAGCGCCAGCGCCAGCAGTTCCAGAAGGGCAAGCGCGAGACTGAGTTCGAGCGCCTGCAGCGCATCCAGCTGGAAAAGGCCCGCAACGCCCAGCTGAAGGTGATGATCCCCGACGAGATCACCGTCGGCGAGCTGGCTGCCCGCCTGAAGCAGCAGGCTGGCAAGGTCATTGCCAAGTTCATGCAGATGGGTGAGATGCACGCCATCAACGACATCATCGACTTTGATACCGCATCCCTGCTGGCCGAGGAGTTCCACGCAAAGGTCGAGCACGAGGTGCATGTGACCATCGAGGAGCGCCTGTTCACCCAGGAAGAGGATGCACAGGAGACCTCGTGGAGCGTCCTCCGGTCGTCTGCGTCATGGGCCACGTGGACCACGGCAAGACCAGTATCCTGGATGCCATCCGCAAGACCAACGTCACCGCGGGCGAGGCCGGCGGCATCACCCAGGCCATCGGTGCGTATCAGGTCAAGATCAACGACAGCCTGATCACGTTCCTGGATACCCCGGGCCATGAGGCATTTACCTCCATGCGTGCCCGTGGTGCCAACATGACCGATATCGCGGTTCTGGTCGGTGGCTGCCGACGACGGCATCATGCCCCAGACCATTGAGTCCATCAACCACGCCAAGGCTGCCAACGTCAAGGTCATCGTGGCCATCAACAAGATGGATAAGCCCACGGCCAACCCCGAGCGCGTCAAGGAGGGCCTGACCAAGTACGGCCTCATCCCCGAGGACTGGGGCGGCGACGTGGCCTGCATCCCGGTGTCTGCCCTGACCGGCATGGGCATCAACGACCTGCTGGAGCGCATCGCGCTGGAAGCTGAGGGCATGGAGCTCAAGGCCAACCCCAACCGCCGCGCCAAGGGTGCTGTGGTCGAGGCTCGTCTGGACAAGGGCCAGGGCCCCATTGCCACCATCCTGGTGCAGAATGGCACCCTGCACTCTGGCGATGTGATCATTGCCGGTACTGCCGTGGGCCGCGTGCGTACCATGCGGAACGATAAGGGCAAGCTGCTTACCGATGCAGGCCCCTCCACCCCTGTGGAGATCACCGGCCTGACCGCTGTACCCGAGGCCGGCGACCTGTTTGAGGCTGTTGAGGACGAGCGCCTGGCCCGTGAGCTGGCCGAGCAGCGCATCGCTGACGCCAAGGAGAAGCAGTTCTCCTCGTTCCAGAAAGTCACCCTGGATAACCTGTTCAGCCAGATGGCTCAGAACGACATGAAAGAGCTGGCCATCGTGGTCAAGGCCGACGTGCAGGGCTCCGCCGAGGCTGTCAAGCAGAGCCTGGAAAAGATCTCCAACGATGAGGTCCGTGTGCGCGTCATCCACGCCGGTGTCGGTGCCATCAGCAAGTCCGATGTGGACCTGGCCGATGCCTCCAACGCCATCATCATTGGCTTCAATGTCCGCCCGGACAACGTGGCCAAGGAAGAGGCCGCCGCCACCAAGGTGGATATGCGCATGTACCGTGTCATTTACGACGCCATCAACGAAGTCACCGACGCTATGAAGGGTATGCTGGCTCCCAAGTTCCGTGAGATCTCCCTGGGCGAGCTGCAGGTCCGTCAGGTGTACAAGATCTCCAACGTCGGCACCGTTGCCGGCTGCCGTGTGACCAACGGCAAGATCACCCGCGACAGCAAGGTGCGCGTGGTCCGTGACGGCATCGTCATCACCGAGGACGAGATCGCGTCCCTGAAGCGCTTCAAGGACGACGCCAAGGAAGTGGCCGAGGGCTACGAGTGCGGCGTGACGCTGGCAAAGGTTGCAGACGTCAAAGAGGGCGACGTGTACGAAGCTTTCAAGATGGAAGAGTACCGCGACTAAGATTTGCAAAACCTCTCAGTCTCGCATTCGCTCGCCAGCCGTTCCCCTTTCGGCACTTGCGTGCCACCTCCCCCGGCCGGGGGTGCCCTTGGCAAAGAATGAAACTGCTTTGTTTTGCTGGAAAACGGAGAAACCTCCCCTGAATGTCAGCGATGACGGAGAATAAAAACCAAATCTCTCAAAAAATATGGGCCGTCTTGCGCAGGATATGAAGCGTGAGGTCATCGCCATCATTGGCCGCCTGAAAGACCCCCGCCTGGAGGGTGGTCTGCTGACCGTGACCCGCCTGGACGTGACGCCCGACCTGGATGTTGCCAAGGTCTATGTGAGCGTGATGGGCCGCGCCGACGGCCCCAAGCCTGCCATTGAGGCGCTGAACCGCGCGGCCGGCCATGTGCGCACCGAAGTCAGCAAGAAAATGCACATCCGCAAAGCCCCCCGCTTCATCTTTGTGGAAGACGACGGTGCAGCCTATGCGGCCCACATCAACGAACTGCTCCGCGAGCTGAATGTCAGCGGTTCCGAGGCACACGCGGAAGCCGGGGAAACCGAGGACTAACAGCCTTGCGGAAAGGATGGATCATGGGATGACAGAACAACTGAACGTGCAGCAGATGGCCGAGCAGCCTCCGTGCTGCGGACAATGTTTTGATTCTGTGCCACAAAAACCCGGATGGTGATACCGTTGGCTGCGGCAGCGCGCTGTATTACGCCCTTAAGCTCTGGACAAGAACGTGGCTGTCCTCTGCTCCGACGTCATCCCCTCCCGGTATGCGTTTACCAACCCCACGCCTGTTCAAGGGCGAGTTTGAGCCCCAGACCGTGGTGGCCGTGGATGTGGCCGGCATCCAGCTCTTTGGCGAGGGCAACAACGGGTGCCCCAGTATACCCGCCACATTGTCGATTTTTGCATCGACCACCACGCGGGCAACAGCGGCTACGCTGATTTTACCCTGCTGGACGGCCAGGCCGCGCTGCGGCAGCGGAGCTGTGTACCGGTCATCTGCGCCATGGGCGTGGACATCACCCCGCACATTGCCGACTGCCTGTACACCGGTGTCGCCACCGACACCGGATGCTTCCGCTTTTCGGCCACCACGGCCAACGACCCATATCACTGCGGCAAAGCTCATCGAGGCAGGGGCCCATGTGGAAGAGCTGAACACCCTGCTGTTCGATACCAAGCCCCGCGCCCGGATGGAGGCCGAGCGGATCGCGCGGAACCATCTGGAGTACCATCTGGATGGCCGCTGCGCCCTCATCTACCTCACCCGGGACGAGATCGAGCAGAGCCGGTGGACCCGGCCGATCTGGAGGAACTCACCAGCCTGCCTGTGAGCATCGAGGGGGTCAAGGTGGGCCTGACTCTCCGGCAGCAGCCCGGCGGCAGCTACCGCATCAGCGTCCGCACCGCCAAGGGCGTGGACGCCTGCGCCATCGCCCGGCGTCTGGGCGGCGGCGGCCACACCCGCGCGGCGGGCTGTGAGCTGATGGGCAACCTGGACAACACCAAGAGCGCCATTCTGGCCGAGGTGGAGGCGGAGCTGGATGCACGCCCGCAGGAGGAAGCCTGATGCAGGGGGATCCTCATTGTGGATAAGCCCACGGACTGGACCAGTTTTGATGTGATTGCAAAGCTGCGGGGCATTCTGGGCACCCGGAAGCTGGGCCACAGCGGCACGCTGGACCCCATGGCTACCGGCGTGCTGCCGGTCTTCTGCGGCGGGGCCAGCAAGGCGGTGGACTTACAGCTGGACCACACCAAGGCCTACCGCGCCACCCTCAAACTGGGGGCCAGCGCACCGATACCGGCGATGTGACCGGTACCGTGCTGGAAACAGCCCCGGTGACTGCCGGGGAAAAAGAGCTGCTGGAGGTGCTGCCCCGCAGTTTGTGGGGCCCCGGATGCAGACGCCGCCCATGTACTCGGCGGTTAAGATCAACGGCCAGCCGCTCTACAAACTGGCGCGGCAGGGCATGGAGGTGGAGCGGAAAGGCCCGCCCCATTGAGAGCCTGTCCATCCAGTACGAGGGCAGCCCGGCGGAGAATGAGTACACCCGGTCGGTCAAATGTTCCAAAGGGCACCTATATCCGGGTGCTGCTGGAGGAGATCGCGGAGGCCATGGGCCAGAAAGGCACCATGAGCGCCCTGCGCCGCGTTGCGGCCGGGGTCTACACCGAGAGCCGACGCCCACAGCCTGGAAGAGATCCAGGCCGCAAAAAACGCGGGGCCGAGGCCCTGCAGGCTCTGATGCTGCCGGTGGAAAGTGTGTTCGCCAGCCTGCCGCTGCTGGTGGCGGACAAGCGGGTGGAGCAGCACCTCTACAACGGGTGCCCCACCAGCCGCTATCCCGCTGCCGACGGCCGCTACCGCGTGCGGAACGCCGGAGGGCAGTTTCTGGGTCTTGCCAATGTGGTGAACGGTGTGCTCAAGGTGGAAAAGCTGTTCGTGGAAAGGAACTGACGACCAATGCAAATCGTTTCATCTCTGTCGCCGCTGGCGCTGGAACATGAGGGCGGCACTGCTGTTGCCATGGGCTACTTCGACGGTATCCACATCGGCCACCGTGCCGTCATTGAGGGAGCAGTGGAGTGGGCAAAGGCCCACGGCGCTGCCCCGGCGGTGTTCACCTTCAAGCTGCCCGCTGACAGCAAAATGAAGGGCCGCCGTCTGCTCTCCACCGAGGATAAGCATGCCCTTATCGCAAGCCTGGGTGTGGAGTATTACCTCTGCCCCGAGTTTGAGGAGATCCGCGCCATGACCCCGGAGCAGTTCGTGTACGGCATCGTGCAGGACTGCCACGCCAAGGCGTTGTTCTGCGGCGAAAACTTTACCTTTGGTGCCAAGGCCGCCGGGACCCCCGAGCTGCTGAAGGAGCTCTGCGCCCCGTTGGGGGTGGAGGTCGTGGTGGTGCCTATGGCACAGTTTGAGGAAAAGCCGGTGTCCTCCACCCGCATCCGCACGGCACTGGAGGGCGGCGATGTGCCTGCCGCCAACGCCATGCTGGGGATGCCCTATGCCATCCGCTTCGCGGTGCAGCACGGGGCAGGTCTGGGCCGCACGCTGGGCGTGCCCACCATCAACCAGATCTACCCGGCGGGCTTCCAGATGCCCCGCTACGGCATCTACATCACCCGCACCCGGATCGGTGATACCTGGTATCCCTCGGCCACCGGCCTGGGGACCCGGCCCACTGTCAATTCGGACGAGACCAAGGTGACCTGCGAGACCTTTATCCCGGATTTTTCCGGCGACCTCTACGGCACCGACCCGGTGGTGGAGTTCTACGCCTACCTGAGTCCCAGCAAAAAGTTTGATACCCTGGACGAGCTGAAGGCCTGCATCGACCATGCAGCCCGGCGCGCCAAGGCCTATTTTGCAAAAGCATAGTAAAATTTTTCTTGCTTTTTGCACGGATTTCTGTTATACTAGCCATGTTACCGCGGCACGGGGCTGGGAGTATGCCCATTCGGGAGTACCGTTTTCCCGCAATCTGTGCTGACGGCAAATAAAATTTTATAAAGAGGTACTGTACTATGAACAAGCAGGAAGTTATGGCCAAAGTCGCTCTGACCGAGAAGGACACTGGCTCCCCCGAGGTTCAGGTCGCTCTGCTGACCGCTCACATCAACGAGCTGAACGAGCACCTGAAGAAGAACCCTAACGATCACCACAGCCGCCGTGGTCTGATGAAGATGGTTGGCCGCCGCCGCAATCTGCTGGCCTACCTCCAGAAGAAGGACATCGAGCGTTACCGTGCTCTGATCGCAACCCTGGGTCTGCGTAAGTAATAGAAAACAGAGGGCAGGTACCGCATTGTGGTGCCTGCCCTTTGCTCTTTTTTGAGGAACAACAGGCCGCTGCTGCGCGTTGCAGCAGTAAATCGAGCGCCTGTGCTGTAAAAGGCACGGGCGTTGGCTTTATTGCTATGATGCGCTGGCCGCTGCCTTTTGGAAGATAAGAAGATAAACCGCAAAAGGACAAAGGAGGCAAAACCAAATGGCAATTGAATTTGGTTCCCGCAAAGAGACCTTTGAAAACTTCAAGGTCTACGAGACCACGCTGGCTGGCCGTCCGTTCAAGGTCGAGATGGGCAAGATGTGCGGCCTGTCCAACGCAAGCGCCCTGATCCGCTACGGCGAGACCTGTGTGCTGTGCAACGTTGTGATGAGCCCCAAGCCCCGCGAAGGTGTGGATTTCTTCCCCCTGAACGTGGAGTATGAGGAAAAGCTCTACGCCGCAGGCCGCATCCCCGGCAGCTTTATGCGCCGTGAGGGCCGCCCCGGTGAGCGTGCCATCCTCACCAGCCGCGTGGTGGACCGCCCCATGCGCCCGCTGTTCCCCAAGGAGATGCGGAACGATGTCTGCATCACCATGACCGTCATGAGCCTGGACCCCGATTGCAGCCCTGAGATCGCCGGCATGATCGGTGCCTCTCTGGTCACCGCAGTGTCTGAGATCCCCTGGAACGGCCCCATCGGCGGCGTGCAGGTGGGCCTGGTGGATGGCGAGATCGTCCTCAACCCCACCCAGGAGCAGCGCAAGGTGAGCGACCTGGCCCTGACCGTTGCCGCCACCATGGACAAGATCGTGATGATCGAGGCCGGTGCCAACGAGGTGGACGAGGACACCATGCTCAATGCCATCAAGGCCGCCCACGTTGAGATCAAGAAGATCATCACCTTCATCAACGGCATCGTTGCAGAGCGCGGCAAGCCGAAGATCGACTTCCAGGTGGTGGGTCTGGATATGGATGTGTTCCACGCCATCCAGAACAAGTATCTGGACGACTTCAAGGCCGCCATGGATACCGACGACAAGAATGTGCGGGATGCTGCTCTGCTGCCCATCATGGACAAGATCGCTGAGGAGTACCCTGATCTGTCTGATGCAGATCTCGACCTTGTCAGCCAAGATGCAGAAGTACGTTGTCCGCCGCTGGCTGCTGGATGAGGGCAAGCGTGTGGACGGCCGCGGCATCAACGAGATCCGCCCGCTGGCTGCCGAAGTGGGCATTCTGCCCCGCGTGCACGGTTCCGGTATGTTTACCCGCGGCCAGACCCAGGTGCTGACCACCTGCACTCTGGGCGGCACCAAGGACAACCAGCTGATGGACGATCTGACCGACGAGCAGACCAAGCGTTACATCCATCACTATAACTTCCCGCCGTATTCTGTCGGCGAAGCCCGCGCACCCCGCAGCCCCGGCCGCCGCGAGATCGGCCACGGCGCGCTGGCAGAGCGCGCGCTGGTTCCCGTGCTGCCCTCTCTGGAGGAGTTCCCCTACACCATCCGCTGTGTCTCTGAGGTCCTGAGCTCCAACGGCTCCACCTCTCAGGCTTCCATCTGCGGTTCCACGCTGGCTCTGATGGATGCCGGTGTGCCCATCAAGGCCCCTGTGGCCGGCATCTCCTGCGGCCTGATCACCGAGGGTGACCGCTGGATGACCATGCTGGACATTCAGGGCGTGGAGGACTTCCACGGCGATATGGACTTCAAGGTGGGCGGCACCCGCAAGGGCATCACTGCCATCCAGATGGACATCAAGATCGATGGCCTGACCTATGACATCATTGCCGAGGCATTCGAGAAGTGCCGCAAGGGCCGCCTCTACATCCTGGACGAGATCATCAAGCCCGTCATCGCACAGCCCCGTGAGGAGCTGAGCCGCTGGGCCCCCAAGATGTTCAGCATGATGATCCCCACCGATAAGATCAAGGACGTGATCGGCAAGGGCGGCAAGGTCATCCAGGACATCTGCGCCACCTGCAACTGCAAGATCGATGTGCAGGAGGACGGCCATGTGTTCGTCTCCGCCGTGGATCAGGAGGACGCAAAGCGCGCCATCTTCACCATCAAGACCATTGTGGAGGACCCCGAGATCGGTGCCATCTACAAGGGCAAGGTCACCCGCCTGATGAACTTTGGTGCCTTTGTGGAGATCGCACCGGGCAAGGAAGGCCTGGTGCACATCTCCAAGCTGGACACCAAGCGTGTGGAGCGCGTGGAGGATGTGGTCGCCGTGGGCGATGCCATCGTGGTCAAGGTCACGGACATCGACCAGCAGGGCCGCATCAACCTGAGCCGCCGCGATGCCATTCTGGCGCTGGAAGCCAAGCGCGCCGCGCAGGAGCAGCAGTAATCCATAAATCAGAGGGACCCCACAGCCGGTTGGCTGCGGGGTCCCTTTTTGCTGTCCGAAAAAACTTTTGGGTTTCCTCTTGACAGAAATGCAAAAATGTGTATTATTGTATTAGCTGCTTAATACAGCAACACATAAGGAGGGCAAAGCAGAATGAGTGAACAGTTTGATGCCAGCCGCCCGATCTATGCCCAGCTGGTGGAACGGCTCAAAGCCAGAATTCTGGCGGGCACCTACCCGCCGGGGGGCCATCTGGATTCGGTGCGGGATCTGGCCGCAGCTGCCGGGGTCAACCCCAACACGATGCAGAGGGCTCTGGCCCAGCTGGAAAGTGAGGGCCTTGTGCGCACCGAGCGCACAAGCGGACGCTACGTCACGGAGGATACGAATTTGATCGAACAACTGCGGGCTGCCGCCGCCCATGACATCGCGGCAGATTTTCTGGAGAAGATGCGCAGCATCGGCTACACGCCGGAAAAGGCGGCAGCCCTGTTGGAGCACTGGGATACAGAGGAGGTAGAACCCCATGAGTAAGGTGCTGACCTGTGAAAAATTGACAAAAGTATACGGAAAGGAAAAGACCGCGCTGGACGGCATCGATCTGGAGCTGGATTTTGGCCGCATCGTAGGGCTGCTGGGCCCCAACGGCAGCGGCAAGACCACCCTGCTCAAGCTGGCCAATGGTCTGCTACAGCCCACGGAAGGCCGCATCCGGATCGCGGGCATGGCCCCCGGCCCGGAGACCAAGGCAGCTGGTCTCCTACCTGCCGGACGCCGACTGGCTGCCCGACTGGATGCGGGTGGAGGAGCTGGTGGAGATGTTCCGGGATTTTTACGGCACGCCCAGTCAGGCCAAGGCTTACATCGGCTTTGACGCCGACAAGGCCAATGAGATGCTGGCCCGGCTGAACATCGCCCCCAATGCCCGGCTCAGGACCCTCTCCAAGGGCAACAAGGAAAAAGTGCAGCTGGTGCTGGCCATGAGCCGCGCGGCCCGGCTTTACCTGCTGGATGAGCCCATCGGCGGTGGGACCCCGCCGCGCGCGACTACATCCTGCACACCATCATCAGCAACTACAGCAAGGACGCAACGGTCATCCTGTCCACCCACCTCATCGGGGACATCGAGCCGGTGCTGGACGAGGCCGTGTTCCTGAAGGACGGCAAAATCTTTGCGCACCGCGCCGTGGACGACATCCGCGAGACCGAGGGCAAGAGTGTCGATGCGTATTTCCGGGAGGTATTCAAATGCTGAAGCAATTGTTGAAATATGAGTTCAAGGCCACGAAACGCCTGTATTTCGGGCTGTATCTGGCGCTGGCGCTGTTGAGCGTGGTGCTGGGCGTGACCTTCCGGCAGGAACACGCGCTGGCTCACAGCACAAGCTTCCAGAATCTCGAAGTGATTCTGATGATCGTGTATGTCTCGGTCATCCTTGCCATCGCGGTGCTCTGCTTCGTGAACACCGGTGATCCGATGCCGTCCTCCACGCCGGTGCGCAGGAACGCATAGCAGGTGCCGCGGTCGCCGGCTTCCCTGATAGAAGGGGTACACCTCGGTCTCGGGGTCGGAGTAATCGGCACCCCAGTAGTAGGACATCAGCTGGTAGGCACCACCCGGCGCACCGCGTTCAGGAAGTTGTCGGAGGGACCCTGGGTGATGATGATGTTCACAAAGTCGAAGCCGTCGTTCAGCACGCTCTCCACCTGCTGCTTGAACACCTGACACTG
>VOFB01002410.1_pt1 | contig 14089 bp, 19 predicted proteins | sample 5384141 | NCBI WGS metagenome assembly VOFB01 (sample SAMN12384721, study PRJNA508395) | human gut metagenome | isolation source: healthy gut A | host: Homo sapiens | reverse complement strand
GAACCCTCGCGCCGCTATTAACGACCTGCACCCTTTCCAGGGGTGTCCCTTCAACCTCTTGGGTACTTCTCCAGATAGTTGATTCTAATAATCTATATAATTATCGGCGGCACGAATGCCTAGCGGAGAGAGTGGGATTCGAACCCACGCGCCCTTTCGGACAAACGGTTTTCAAGACCGCCTCGTTATGACCACTTATCATTTTTTCATAAGCACCTAAAATATCAGGATACGCAAAAACCTGCGGAGTCTGGATGTTCCAAACTTCACTTCTCTTTAATGTTTCTTTTTGCAAATAACGCTTCGTCAGCCAGTTTCAGTGTATCTTTCGAAGGAACTGCTGCCACACACGCACCATAAGTGCATACCGCTTCTTTTTAACCGCTGCAGCATTTCCTGATCTACAAATGGTCTTGCTCCGTCATGGATATAGATGTAATCACATGCTCCGGCAGCTTTCAGTGCATTATATACAGAAAGATAGCGTTCTTCCCCGCCTTCAATAATATCTTTCACCTTTTGCAAATGATAAACTTCCACAATCTTCTCTCTGCAATATGCAATCTCATCTTTTTTGTAACCAGTATCACTTCATCTATAAATTCGCATTCTTCAAATTGTCTGAGTGCGTAATACAAAACTGGTTTTCCAAACAGATCCATATACTGCTTCTGTACCTGACTGTGCATACTTTTGCCGCCCCTGCTGCCAGAACGATCGCCGTGTGCTTTTCTTTCATTTAGCGTTCCCCAGTTTCAGATTCGGAACTGCATTCAGATCCAGTCGGATCTTGTTCCTGCCAGATATTCATAATATCCTGCCACTCCGATCATCGCTGCATTATCTGTACAGAAGATCGGGGACGGATGGTAAAATTTGATATCTTTCTTTCTGCAGGCTTCTTCCATTGCCATGCGAAGTGCTGAATTGGAGGCAACTCCCCTGCAATAGCAAATTTATCAAATCCATATTCATCGATTGCCCACATGGAATGTTCTACCAGAACATCCACAACTGCTTTCTGAAAGGAAGCTGCCACATCTGCCTTCTACGATCGGCTGGTTCTTCATTTTGCATCCATTCAGATAGTTCAGCACTGCGGATTTCAGACCGCTGAAGCTGAAAAACCTTCTCCTGCCGCATCATCCCGGTTCTTCAAGTATCTCATATTCTCCCATAATCTTTCACAATAACAAGATAATTATGTCCACCTGATACGACCAGACGTACTTGTCGGTCCAGTTCTTTATTCTCAATGAAGTTGGCACTGATGTGTCCTTCTATGATGTACACCGATAAGCGGCTTACCTGTGGCAAAGCGATTGCTTTCGCTGCTGATACGCCTACCAGAAGCGCACCTACAAGTTCCCCGGTCCGTAAGTTACTGCGATGGCTGTAATATCATCCATGCGTGTGCTTCCTGCAAACATCTTCAAATCTGGTTGTTCTTCTCTATGTGTTTTCTGGAGGCTATCTCGGCGCTTATGCATCCGCCGTACGCATTGCGTGTGAATCCAGTAATTCGGATCATACAATTTACGCAGCTTCCCTACCGTTCTTTACAACTGCTTTATCAGTCTCATTGTGTTGTATAAACTTTCTATATGCTAAAAAATTAAACATCTTCCATTTCGTTTCCTCATTTCCATTATCCAAATTATTCCATCAGAGGATCAACTTCCGCTGTCGAGCTTTATGGCTCTGTCCCCTGATCTTTTTCCAATTACTGACACTTAAAATATCGTGGAAACAACTACAGCAAGACACACCAGGTACTGCAGTATAATTTGGCCAATCTCTTTTCTTTTTACAACAGACTCTTCCATGACGTCTGTGCTCTTGGGATCCCGCGAAAAGGTGGTTATGTTGCCATAATCTGTTTTCTTTTTATTGAAATACAGGTGATCCATCAAATATCAATCCTGAAGTTGGCTTCCAGAAGCTCAGCAGCATCATAGAGAGCCAGCATCTTGTCTGATCTGTTCAAATTCCTCCTGTGGAATATTTTTTCGTTATAATTTGGATAAATTCACTATAATACTTCACTACTTCCTTTGGTGTAGGCGGATAGTTCTTATCAGATCCCTTAAATCACATCCTGTACTGCACTGACCTTTGTTTCTTTCGGTGTCTCTGTCCATTATTGGAAGATAGAAAAATATCCTCAATCAATGCTGCCAGAACTACAATAATAATTGCTGTTTTGGTGCTTTCCCCCATGTCTTTCATCCCCTTATACTTTATTATTCACCATTGGTGTATGACTTTTCCTTCTCGTCCTCAAATAACAGTTCTTCGCTTCTTCCATCCTTGGATATATATGTCTCAGGGAAAATCGCCACCACTGCGGCATATTCCTCCGGTCTGGTAAGTGACGGTGAATAATGAGTCATGCCATCTTCGCTACGCCTGCGCTTTTTGCCATTTGTGCCGCCTCATAAAATGTCATGTGTTATGCGCGATCACTCTTTGGCTTTCTCCTTCTTATCCGGCTCCCCATACATGCCTTCGCATAAAAAGGTCTTTGCATCCTTTGCCCATTTTCACAATTCCATCTGTAGGTCTGGAGTCTGTGCATGTAGGTCACTTTGATTCCCTGCGTTCCTCTCCATGCCATGTCCGGATCGTATAGGTTCCTTCAGGGAAGGTCTATAGTCTCCCCTTCTGCAGCCGATTCCAGTACTTGCGGTCAGAGTCCCAGCAATGCCTCTAACTGGAATTTGCCTTTTCTCTCTACTACGATATTGTATCCATAGCAGATTACGTTGTGGTTTACACGAAATGCCTCTGTTCTGAAACCATCAAACTGAAATGTCTGTTCCTGTTCGGTGTCTCCTGATATTGTATCTCAAAGAGGGGAAGCTCCGGTGCAATCACCCGCAAAGCATTCACGACTCTGGCAAGCCCCTTGGGTCCAATCATAAGAAGTGGTGTTGTCTTCTCTGCGTTTCCCATGGTGAGGAGCATACCTGGAAGTCCTGCGATATGATGCATGATGTGGGTAAAGCACATAATATCCAATGGGCTTGGGACTCCAGCCTTTTTCCTTCATTGCAATCTGTGTTCTTCTCCACAATCAATCAGAATCGCAGAGCCATTATACCTCGCCATCAGGGAAGTCCAGCCATCCTGTAAGGAAGCGGCATCATACCTCCTGTTCCCAGTAAACATATATCTAGCATGTATTATTATATCCTTTCTGCCTGACGCAGCATAATCACTGCGTTATCCTTTAGGTTTGTCATAGAAATTGGTCGTACACCTTCTGAAACAAAGCCCAGTCCTTCATATAATCCCTGTGCTGCCACATTCTGCTGGCGTACTTCCAGCGTAAAGTCCCGATTCCCCGCTTCCTGCCAAATTGAAGCATATATTCCAGCAAAAGGCATAACGCCTCTTCTTCGGTATTTCTCATGTACTGGAAACGTCGCCTTCGCCACAATGTCCGTCAGCATACAGCCGCCCATAACCTCATTATCTTCCACTGCAACAAAATAAAATCTGTCCGGATTCGTGAGAATATCTTCAAAATCATGTCTTTTCCAGGGCTGGGTAAAAGCAGGCTGCCTCCAATGCTGTTACAGCCTCTACATCCTGTGCCTGCATCTCACGAATGACCATTTGCAGCCTCCGTGCGTTCTCTCTCAGCCTGTGAAAGGCGCAGATACTCCAGTGTATGTTCTTCGGCTGTCTGCACAATTCCCTTCTGATACAGTCTCTGTCCAGGGCTGCCACGCAAGCTGCTCTCTGCCTGTTACAGCTTGCCGGTGCATAGCTGTAGGGAACGGTAATCCGCTCCTCAATCGCTGTCTTATATACGGCTACTCCATCTCCAAGGAAATGACGTCTTTTCCAAGCGCATTGACCTTATCTACAATCTCTGCAATATCTGCTGTACATTGTTCCAGAATGCAATGCATATCAAAGTCTGTTGCATTTTTCACAAACTCATATAATCCGGTATAGACCTGATTCCTTCTTGCGTCCATTAACGGGCAGATCACGCTGCCGCTGGCATGAGATTGAACGCCAGTGCATCTACTGTAGGAACCGGTATAATCGGCTTGTTCGAGTGCAAGTCCTAAGCCCTTCGCTGTCGTTCAACCGATTCTGAGTCCGGTAAACGAACCTGGTCCTGCTGCCACAGCAATGCATCTATCGTAGACAAATCCAGTTCTACCATGCTGCGCATGGGAACTAATGTCTGTGAATGAGTCTTCTTATGATTCATGGTATATTCTGCGATTAAATTATCATCTTCCATCACCGCTACAGAGGCTACAAGCCCTGAGCTGTCTAATGCTAATATCTTCACTCTATTGTTATCCTCCGGTAATCAAAGCCTTTCTCCAGATCTTTCTCTATCGTAATATGTCTGGCATTCTCAGGTATAATCTCTTCTATCAGCTGCGCCCATTCTATCATGCAAAGACCTTCTCCATAGAAGTAATCCTGATACCCGATCTCTTCCATCTCTTCTACATCACCTATGCGGTATACATCAAAATGATAAAAAGGCATCCTGCCTTCTTCATATACCTGCACAATGGTAAAGGTCGGGCTGTTCACCGGCTCCTGTATACCAAGTCCTGCTGCCACACCTTGGGTAAATACGGTCTTGCCTACTCCCAGATCACCGATCAGCGTGTAGACCTGTCCGGGAAGTGCTTCCCTGCCGATCTTCTCACCCAGGGCATAAGTCTCCTTGGGACTCCATGTTTCTATTACCATACTGCTACCATGTCTTTCTATTCATTATATCTTTTCACTATATCTTTAAAAACGGATTTTGACTTTCTTGGGAGGCATATGGGTAGAAATCATCTTAATCAGTGTCTCCACATTCTCTCCAAGATCCTTACGAGGAAAAATGGAAGCTGTTGTCCTGGAGGTATAGAGAATGATACTGTTTCTGGTGGAAACTGCTTTATAGCAGCTCTCCCAGGACTGCTGTTCTTCATTCTCTCCCCTGTGATACTGAGATTCCCTCATCTGTCATATGATAATGCAGCGGTTGCTTAAATGCCGGTGTCATGCTGACCTGCTGATGTGCCTTTAGCAAAGGGCTGCCGGCAGATAACCAATCACTACGATACCTGCAATCAGATAAATCGGATATTTCGTGGCAAGAAAAGCCATAATCAAAAAAAACACCGAAGACAGTGCCGATGATACCCGACATGCCGGAATAGGTGTGATGCAGTAAATAGTCATACATTGCAGAAGGTGTCACCTTCACGTCAAACTCAAGCTCCATATAGTCCCCTTCTTTGTCCTTATATTGCATATGCTGTCCGCATAGTTACATCTATATTATAACGAAAACTCCCCAAAGTTCAAGTCTTAGGGGAGTTTATTATATGATCACTCATGTCTGAGTGCTTCGATTGGGCTTAGCTTGGCAGCTTTTTTTAGCCGGGTATATTCAAAGAAGATACCAACCATTGAGGAAAAGGCTGTTGCTGCCAGTACAACCACCGGATCAATGGCTGCTTCAATGGAACCCAGTCCCAGAACGCCCAGCAGCGAGCATATGCCTTTTGCCCCGGCGATTCCAATTACAATGCCCAGTCCGCCAATCAGTGTAATGATGACCGCTTCCATCAGGAACTGGAACAGGATAGAGCCGGTCTTGGCACCAAGTGCGCTTACGGATACCGATCTCCTTGGTTCGTTCTGTTACATACCAGCATAATATTCATAACACCAATACCACCCACAATCAAGGATATCGCTGCTACCAGCACAACAAAAGATCGTGACATAATTGAGTACGCCATCAATTTCATTCAGTGAGGATGCAAATCATATACCTGGATATACTCCTTGCCTCTGATGTTATAACGTGCTTCCAGCAGATTCTTCGCCTGCTTGGCAACGCTCTTAACATATTCTGTAGAATCACAGAATATAAAAGAAAAGTGAACTTCTCTGTATAATATCCATATACGGATTCCAGAACTGTTGTTGGAATCTCCAGTTCTACATCACCGGAGTTAAATACCATGCCTTTCATGGCAGAATCGTTGTCTTTTCTGATTCCCACTATTGTGTATTCCTGTGTAATACCATAGAGGGTCATATTCACATCCATACCTAATACATCTGTGGAACCAAAAAGCTTTTGCACCCTTCTCTGTAATAACGCATACTTTGCTTGCTTTCTGATACTCGCTCTTGGTAAAATAGCGTCCTTTCAGCATCTTGGTTTTATTATAATACTGTAATGATTCGTTACCAAAAGTCACTGCCGTATTAAAGGTTCCCTTCGTACTCTGCGTCTGTGCTTCACTGAACATCCACATGTCTGTAGCACCCTTGACATGGTCTATCTTCTCTGTGATAACATCCAGATCTTCATCCGTGAATTCGATATAGTCTGAATTCTTCTGGTCATTCTCCGCATAGAGCTGCACATAGCCTCCTACCAGATCATTGAGCTGTCCGCTGACTCCGCCTTTTACGCCGGAGCCCGTGGAAACGATCAGGATCACAGAAGAGATACCGATGATGATTCCCAGCATGGTCGAAAGGAACGTCGCTTTATTGCTTCTGATATTCATCAGTGCAATCTTAATAATATTCCCATATTTTTGACATGTATCTTGTCCTCCCAAATCCACTATTCGGCGCTGACAGTAGTGGCTTCTTCAGTTTGTGACATATCTGTCACTTCCATACCTTCTGTCAGCTCTGTATCCATCATGGCTGAGGTTACTACTGTATCCTGTTCGAAAGTCCATCTGTTATTTCAATGTAATCAGAAGAAGAGATTCCTGTTGTAATGTATCTCTTTACAAGCACGCCATTCTCTATCAGATAGCAGAAATTGCCGTCATTATCAATATTAACAGCTTCTACGGGAACTAAAAGCGTGTCGTCATTCTGTGCTGTTGTAATCTGAAGTCTTGCTTCGATTCCCAGATATACATTCTCATCCGGATTATCAATATGTACTCTGGCAGCTACCATAGGCACACCTGAGGAATTCGGAGATGCCATTTTATTGATACGTGATACACTACCTTCATATTTCTTGCCTGAAATATCAATCACTGCCTTCTGACCGACTGCAAGATTCTCCAGATCATACTTGGAAGCCTGGAATTCCACGCACACTTCATCATAGCTTTCAATACAAGAAGCTGTGTTCCTTCCTGTACCGTAGCACCATCAACTGCTGTCAGTTCTGTTACGACACCGTCAAAATCTGCTACGATACCGTTTAAGGCTTCCTGATACTTGGTCTGGGCATCCTGTGTTGTAAGCTTCGCCTTCTCCTGTGAAAGCTGAGAACTTGCAAGCTTGTTATCATTGACAATAGAAGCTTCTGCGCTGGATTTATCTGCCTTGGCTTCCTGTAGCTTTGTCTCTACATCTGCAAGATCTTTCTTTGCCTGTGTCAGCAGATCTTCCCAGCCATAAGATGTCTTATAGTCAGAGAGCATGCTTAACTCATTCTGTAATTTGTTCAATTCATTGGTCTTCTCTGTCTTTTTTTACGAAGCAGCTCATCCATATTGGTATCTTCTGTAGGAGTCTGCATCGCCAGATCATAGTTGTTGATTGCCTTCTCCGCAGAATAAATATCTGCGTACAGGTCTGCCTACGCAGGGCAGTCACATCCGTAATACCATTGGTAAGGTCCCTCTATGTATCTCTCATAATTGTCCTTCTGAATCTCCAGTGTGGCACATCGGTCTGAGCCTGTGCCAGCTTCGCCTGCTGCTCCTGATTGGTCTGTACGGCAGCCGTATAATCTGTAGCACTGATCTTCTGCTCCAGGTCACTTTGTCTCTGTGCATAGGCAAGGGCTGCCTCATCAAAGCAGACCATCATATCTCCGCTCTTTACCACATCACCTGCCTCGACCTGTACACCGGCTATTTTGGTTCCTGCTGGTGCAAAATAAGTTACTGTATTCTCAGCCTTCACAGTGCCACTGGTATCCAGCTCTGAACTGATGGCTCCTCTGAATGCCTGTTGTGTATACACAGGGATTGCTGCTGTCCCCTGATTCTGTGAGCCGATTACGACTCCTGCAATGATGGCAACTACTACAATGCCAGCCACAATTTTGATGATTTTCTTTTTACGCTTCTTCATAACTCTCCTCCTCATGCTTTACCAGTCTGTTGGTATCTTCTACGATTCTTCCGTCACTGATTCGTATCACCCTGTCTGCTCTTTCGGCAATATCATTGTCATGGGTGATCAGGATGACGGTTCTTCCCTCTTTGTGCAGCTCTCAATATCTGCATGATCTCCTGGGAATGGGAACCAGATTACCTGTAGGTTCATCCGCCAGAATGATAGGCGGTGCCTGCGCTATCGCTCTTTGCAATCGCCTCTACTGCTGCTGTCCGCCTGACATCTGCGCCGGTCTGTGATCCAGTCGTCCTGACAATCTACTTTATCCAGTGCAGTCAGGGACAGTTCTCTTCGCTCCTTCTTTGCCTACACCACGATATACCAACGGTAATTCCACATTCTCCAGGGCTGTCAGATTCTGGATCAGATTGAATCCTGAAAAAAATAAATCAATTTCACGGTTGCGCACATCAGAAAGCTCATCATCCTCCATATCCGATACATCAATGTCATGAAGCCTGTAAGTACCACTGGTCGGTACATCCAGACAGCCCAGCATGTTCATCAGTGTGGATTTACCAGAGCCTGAATGTCCGATAATCGCAACAAATTCATTCTCATAGATTGTCAGATCCACGCCATCCAGCGCCCGGACTTCATTTTCACCAGGATTATAAATCTTATGCATATCCCACATTTCAATTAATACTTTATCCATATTACTCCCTCTTCTTGTTACTGTATCTTCCTTGTCAGCAACTGTATTTCTGAAATATCTTAACACAGAATATTTTCATTGTGTTAAGACTATAAACAATTTTAAGAAAAAACTTAAAGTTCATTAAGGTTTTCATATATTTATAACGATACAGGTTTCAAAAAGTCTTCGAAATTTATAATTTTTATGATATAAAAGTCCCAACCCTCTATGGAGTTGAGACTTTCTTATAAGATTATAGATAATAGTGGATTTACATAGTCTGAGATGGCTTACGTACTGTGGATGCTTCCATGAAGTCTTTAAGATAGGGCTTAAAGGCTTGTACAATACAAAAGTCAATACGGATACTGCTGCACCCTTAATGAGATTTTAATGGTGCTACACAGAATGCCACGAAGGAAAATACATCTGTTACATTCGCATTCAGGGCAGTTCCCATGCCAATCAGTGCATCCAGAGGCATACCATACATAACAGCAAAGGTTGGTAATAAATAAACTGCGTTAAATAATGTTTCCAAAAATCGTCATCACTACAGTTCCTGCCACACAGCCAACGATTGCTGTTGTCTTACTCTTCCTGGCATGATAAATGATCGTTGCCGGAAGAATCATGGAGCATCCTACACAGAAGTTTACCAGTTCTCCAACAAAAGCAGTAGAAGTAGGTTTCAGGAATAATTTGATGATGATCTTCACAAACTCTGTCAGAACACCTGCTACAGGTCCAAAGGCGAAGCCACATATCAATACCGGCAATTCACTTGGGTCTATCTTGTAGGAAGGACGGAGCAAAGGCATAGGCAGTTCCAAAATCATAAAGATACCTGCAACAGCAGAGAACATGCCGATCATTGCTACTTTTCTGGTAGTCAGTATCTTACTGTCGTTACCGTTCCGCTTATTAAGCAGCTTCTCAGCGATGACAGCAACTGCGACCAAGGCCGCTACAAGTGCCGAAATTCCAGGACAAAGGTTACATTTTCTGCGATGTTTGTGATAAATTCATTCATTGTTCTAATCTCCTTTTCATTGTAAGGAAATTCTCCATTCTGTATAAACCGTTCTGCATGGTAAATCACATATATCATAAGTATATGACACAAAAAGCCCCGAACTGTACCAGACAATTCAGGGGCATTCTAGCATATCGTAATAAACCTGTGTTAAAAACGATTCATTTTCTTCTCTCATCCAGACTTTACTGTCGGTTATGGAATCGCACCATATCAGCCATGCATAAGCACGGGTCGCGGACTATACCGCCGGTAGAGGAATTACACCCAACCCCGAAGAATTACCTTATATTTTATTTATCAATACGCATTGTAAGGGATATTCTCTTTTGTCAAGTCCACATCCATAACTTTTACATCTACAATGTCGCCAACGCTGACTGCTTCCAGTGGATGCTTGATGTATTTGTCTGTCATCTCGGAAATGTGCACCAGACCGTCCTGATGTACACCGATATCCACGAACGCACCGAAATCAATGACATTACGCACGGTTCCTTTCAGAATCATGCCGGGCTTTAAATCCTTCATATCCAGAACATCACTGCGAAGAATCGGAGCAGGCATGTCCTCACGTGGATCTCTTGCCGGCTTCTCCAGTTCCTTCAGGATATCTGTCAGCGTGATCTCTCAATGCCAAGTTCCTGCGCCATTTTCTTTTTATCTTTTACTCTGCGTTCCAATCCGTTCACAGCAGTTTCCTGCTTCTGTGCCGGTGCTGATTTCGTATCGGCATCTGGGCAAGAGATACACCGCCCATAGCTGCTGCCAGTGCTTTACCCATGGCTGTATTGGTGTTACGGATCACAACCTTTTTTCTCCTGCTTCTTTTGGGCTGTGATGGTGTCTTGGCGGGTTTTACAGCTGCCTTCTTCTGAAAGCTCCTTCAAATCATCCATGGACAGTCCAAGCTTCTCAAGAAGCTGTTCTGCTGCACCATAAGATTCTGGATGTACGCTGGTAGCATCCAACGGGTTATCACCGTCTGTAATACGCATAAAACCTGCACACTGCTCAAATGCCTTGGGACCAAGCTTTGCTACTTTCAGAAGCTGCTTACGGTTGGTAAATCTGCCGTTAGTCTCTCTGTAGTCTACGATATTCTTGGCAATTGCCTTGCTGATACCGGAGATATACTCCAGAAGTGGGGCAGATGCAGTATTCAGGTCAACACCAACCTTATTTACAGAGTCTTCTACGACACCGTGAAGTGCTTCACCCAGCTTTTTCTGATTCATATCATGCTGATACTGGCCGACACCGATAGACTTAGGGTCAATCTTGACTAATTCTGCCAATGGATCCTGTAATCTTCTGGCGATAGACGCAGCACTTCTCTGTCCGACATCAAAGTTAGGGAACTCTTCCGTTGCCAGCTTGCTGGCAGAATAAACAGAAGCTCCTGCCTCATTTACAATGACATACTGAACAGGTGTATCCAGTTCTTTGAGTAATTCCACAATCACCTGCTCTGATTCTCTGGAAGCAGTTCCGTTTCCTACCGAAATCAGGTTTACATTATATTTCTTAATGAGCTTCTTTAATTCCTTTTTGGCTTCTTCTACTTTGTTCTGAGGTGCTGTAGGATAAATTACCTTCGTATCCAGTACTTTACCTGTAGGGTCTACAACAGCAAGCTTACAGCCTGTTCTGAATGCAGGGTCCCATCCCAGCACAACCTTGCCAGCGATTGGAGGCTGCATCAAAAGCTGTTCCAGATTCTTGCCAAATACAGTAATAGCCCCATCTTCAGCCTTCTCTGTCAGCTCATTTCTGATATCTCTCTCGATTGCCGGAGCAATAAGACGATCATAGCTGTCCTGAATCGCCTGCTGCAGTGCAGGTGTGGTATTCTCATTCTCAGCAGTGATTACTTTCTTCTCCAGGAAGCGGATAATCTGTTCTTCCGGCGCTTCAATCTTCACTGTCAGTATCTTCTCATTCTCCCCACGGTTCAATGCCAGTACTCTGTGTCCTGCTACTTTATTCACGGTTCTTCGAAATCATAGTACATTTCATAAACGCTCTGTGCCTTCTCATCCTTTGCCTGGCTGGTAATCCTGCCTTCGTTAAAGGTAGCTTCTCTGATATAAGCCCTATAATCTGCATTATCAGATATGGACTCTGCTATAATGTCAAGTGCGCCCTGAAGAGCTTCTTTTTACATTCTTGACTTCCTTCTCCTCATTTACATACTGCTCTGCTTCTTCAATAAGCGGTCTGGTCGTCTCCTGAGCAAGAATGATCTGGGCAAGTCCATCCAACCCTTTCTCCTTGGCTACGCTTGCCCTGGTCTTGCGCTTAGGTCTGTAAGGACGATACAGGTCTTCTACGACTACCATAGTCTCTGCTGCCTGAATCTTGTTTCTAAGTTCTTCTGTCAGCATTCCCTGCTCTTCAATACTGCTCAGTACCTGCTGTTTCTTATCTTCCAGATTACGCAGATAAGTCAGTCTCTCATAAAGATTTCTCAGTACTTCATCATTGAGAGAGCCTGTTGCTTCCTTTACGGTATCGGGAAATAAAAGGAATCGTATTGCCCTCGTCTATTAATTTTACAGCAGCTTCCACCTGCCATTTTTCAACGTTTAATTCATCTTTTAGTTTCAGTATGATATCCATTATCTTCCTGCCCTTCTTGTGTTAATTACATGCTTTTCATTATACCTAATCTTGTGGCGTCATTCAAGAAAGAATTGTTTTATCCGTTAAAAAAGTGATAACATAATAGTATTGTTCATTCTTTGAAAGGTATGGTTATTATGATGTCAAATTATAAATCATTCTCTGAGCTGAAACGTCTGGCAAGAGTCCAGCTTCAGGGCAAATACGGAACACTCATCGGAGCTTTGCTCATTCAGGAATTACTGGTATTCTTCGCCTCCGGTCTTCCGGCTGCCCTGCTGCCCGGTACAGATGCTCTCAGTAATACTCTGTATTATATTGTGTCTTTTATCATTCAGCTTATTGCCGGGGTTCTACAGGCAGGAGTCAGCTTCATGTATCTGAAAGCCGCCTGTGGTATGGAGTTTGGTATCGGCGATATCTTCTATTGCTTCAGACATAATACGAATAAGGCAATCAAAAAAACCTCCAGTTCGTTCTGGCTGTGATCAATGCCATTTGTATGCTGCCCTCCGATATTCTGACCTGGAAATATCCCATCACCTCACTGGAGGCTTATGATGAGATTATTATGATGTACAGCGTGGCACTCCTGTGTATGCTGGTATATGTCGTGATCACTCTGGCTTTTACTCCGGTATTCTATATGATGCTGGATTTCCCGAATTATACAGTGAAGGATATCTTCAAGAACAGTATTGAAGTTATGAAAAGGCAATAAAATGCGTTACTTCCTGTTGGACTTGAGTTTCTTCCCACTGATGTTTGTCAGTGTCTTCACATGCGGTATCGCTCTTTTTTATGGGTGATTCCTATATGAATATGACAAGTACAATTTCTATCTGGATCTGATGTCCTGTAGGACAAAGCAGAATCAGGCAAATGAATTCTAACAGCCTGTAAAAAGCGGCAGATATGTTGATTGCTCACATACCTGCCGCTTTTCTTATCCTTGTTATTCCATATCTGCATCTGCTACAGGCTTACCACCTGTGCTCTTCCATTTCAGATATGCATTGATAAATCCATCTAATGCGCCATCCATAACAGCATCCACATTACCGGTCTCAAAGCCTGTTCTGTGATCCTTACCATGGTGTATGGCTGCATAACATAGGAACGGATCTGGTTGCCCCAGCCGATCTCCTTGACTTCACCACGAATATCAGATAATTTCTCGGCATTCGCCTCTTTCTTCAAAAGATATACTTCGCCTTCAACATCTGCATTGCCTTATCCTTGTTCTGGAACTGGCTTCGTTCGTTCTGACACTGCACCACTGTTCCCGTCGGGATATGAGTGATACGGATCGCAGATGATGTCTTGTTGATGTGCTGGCCACCGGCACCACTGCTTCGATAAGTATCGATGCGCAGATCCTTCTCATCAATATCCACATCCAGATCTCCTTCGATATCCGGCATAACATCCAGAGATACGAAGGGAAGTCTGTCTCTTTCCCCTGTGCATTGAAGGGGGAAATACGCACTAATCTGTGTACACCTTTTTCGGATTTCAGATAGCCATAGGCATTCTCCCCATTTACCTGGAAAGTAGCGGATTTGATGCCGGCTTCATCACCATCCAGATAATCCAGCACTTCTATGGAAAGCCCTTGCGCTCTGCCCATCTGGTGT
>VOFB01001794.1_pt1 | contig 14107 bp, 24 predicted proteins | sample 5384141 | NCBI WGS metagenome assembly VOFB01 (sample SAMN12384721, study PRJNA508395) | human gut metagenome | isolation source: healthy gut A | host: Homo sapiens | reverse complement strand
AAGAATCTGCGCGCGCGCCTTGACGACCCGAACTATCGCACCGAGCATGTGAGCTCGCTTATGGTGCAGGTGCAGCGCGATTTAAGACGCGTGAAACGCATCGGCCGCGACATAGGCACTGTGGCGCGCGTCGAGGACAAGGCGACTGAAGTGCGCCGTGCCGGCTTCTTGATTGAGCTTGAGCATATTCAGCAAATGTACGAGTCGGGCCGCATCAACCGCCATACGGCGAAGCATATGCGCGAAAACGTGACATGATGCAGCTCGAGCTCGAAGACAAGGTGTAGGGGGAGAAGGCTCCGGCGGCCGCCCTGGCTCAGGGTGCCGGAGGCCTCCGTGTTCAAACTTGCTCTTCGTCTAAGGTTAAACACGGCGAAGCGAGCGCATAGCGAAGCGCCTTGAGGCGCGAAGCGGTAGCGAGCTGTGGTCGCCGGCGGGCATCCCGAGCCAGGGCGGCCTCTTTGCGTTCGTGCGGCGAATGGGCGGCGCCTGAAGATGCGGCCTTCTTTAGCAGAACGGCCATCGAACGGCGGTCTTGTGTATTCGAAAGCCCTGCACAACCTGCGGGTTTTTTTGCTATAGTGCTCTGTTGCGTGTCCATACGGGCATGCGTGCGCTTGCGAAATGCGGGCGTGGCGGAATTGGTAGACGCGCCAGATTTAGGTTCTGGTGGGCAATTCCCGTGAAGGTTCGAGTCCGCCCGCACCATAGCTCGCGCCGCCGACGTGCCCAACGCGCGTCTCGGTCAGTCCCTAGTCTGGTAACACAGGCTTTGAACGAAGCATCCAGATGGAGGAAAAGTTGAAAAACGAACGTTGAGGTTCTCGAATCCGGCGCCACCAAACTCACGGTGACCATCGAAGCCGCCGATATCGATGCTCGCATCAAGAAGGCTTACAAAGACTTCGGCAAGAAGTATAAGTTCCCTGGTTTCCGTCCTGGCCATGTGCCTCGTCAAATCATCGACGCCAACCTGGGCAAGGAAGCCGTGCTCTCCACGGTTACCGACGAAATGCTCAACGAGACGTTCCCCGTGGCTATCGACGAAGCCGACCTCATTCTGATTTCCGAGCCCAAGTTCTCCGAGGTCGACGGTCCTCGTCGAAGACGGGCAAAGATTTCACCTTCTCCATTGACCGTGCGGGTCAAGTCCCGCTCTCGAGCTTTCTGATTACTCCCGGTTCACATCGAGGTTCCCTTCAAGACTGCTTCTGAGGCTGAAATCGACGAAATCGACAACCTGGGCAACGCCTATCACGACTACAAAGAACGCTCCCGCCAACACCAAAGGTGAAGGCCGACTCCGTCGTCGAGCTCGACATCAAGGCCGTCGACGACAACGGCGAGACATCGCCGCGCTGTGCAGCGAAGCTCGCCTACGAACTGGGCAAGGGCCTGTTCCCGGCAGCATTCGACGAGGAGCTCGTCGGCTGCAAGAAGGGCGAAGAGAAGCACTTCACCGAGACGAGGTGAGTCGAACCCCGCATGCTCACCAGCATCCTTCAGGGCAAGACCGCCAAGATCGTCTTCGACGTCACCGTCAAGGCTGTGAAGAAGAAGGTCGTTCTTCCTGAAATCACCGACGAGTGGGTCAAGGAAAACTTCGGCTTCGAAGATGTCGCCGCGTTGCGCAAGCTCATGGGCGAGCAGATCGAGGCTCAGAAGGGCGAAATCATTCCCCGCTGGAGAACAACGCTCTGTTCGAGCTGCAGAAGCGCCTCGAGGGCGACGTGCCCCAGGCCATGTGCGACGCCGCCGAGCGCGACCTGCTGCAGAGCTTCTTCGAGCAGCTGCAGCGCCAGGGCGCGCTACGCTCGACGCCTGGCTGCCCAGCAGATCACTGCTGACCAGTTCAAGGAAGACGTCAAGGCTCAGGCTGCCGACACCGTCAAGCAGAACCTGGCCCTCGACGCCTATGCTCGCCACAACAACATCGTTGTGACCGACGAGGAAGTCGTTGACGAGTTCAAGAACTCCGGCGCCAAGGATACCGACAAGCTCTACGCTGAGTGGAAGAAGCAGGGTCGCCTGTCCTTCGTCCGCGAGGGCATTCTGCGCGGCAAGGCTCTCGGCTCTGCTGAAGGAAGCCGAGATCGAAGAGGTCGAGCTTCCACGGCTGACGAGGGAAGAGAAGAAGCCTGCCAAGAAGGCCGCCGCTAAGAAAACCACCAAGAAGGCCGCTAAGAAGGCTGACGAGGCCGAGGCCGAGAACACCGAGGCCGCTGCCGAATAGCTTATCTCGCGCATTTCTCGAACAAACCGTGGAGTGCGCGTGACGGCCAAGCATAGCATGGCGGCGATATCGCTCGTCCGCTCATAAACGTGGTCCCGCCCAAGGCTCGCTTCCTGTTTCGGAAGCGAGCGGCTGGAGATTGCTTCGACTTCGATACTGAATAAAGGGCAGCATTTATGCAAAACGGATATACGATTCCTTACGTCATCGAGCAGTGCGCCCCGCGGCGAGCGCTCGTATGACATTTACTCCCGACTGCTCAATGATCGCATCGTCTTCTTGGGCAGCGCCATCGACGACGACGTCGCAAACGTCGTTATCGCGCAGCTCCTGCATCTCGAGAGCCCGATCCCGAGAAGGATATCTCGCTCTACATCAACTCCCCGGGAGGCAGCGTGAGCGCAGGTTTGGCCATCTACGATGCCATGCAGTTCATTCGCTGTGACGTGTCCACCGTTTGCATGGGCATGGCCGCTTCCATGGCCTCCGTGCTTACTGCTGCGGGCACCCCGGGCAAGCGTTTCATCACGCCGAATTCGCAAATCATGATCCATCAACCCATGGGTGGCGCCGAAAGGCACAGCAGACCGATTTGAAATCGCTGCGAAAAGAAATGCGCAAGTGCCGCGAGCGCCTCGAGATTCTCGCCAAGACACACCGGCCAACCCATAGAGACCATCCATGCCGATTCCGAGCGTGACCACTGGCTCACCGCTGCTGAGGAATCGAATATGGCCTGGTCGACGACATCATCACCTCGCGCTATGCCGAAGAAGGACGCATAAGGCCTTATGCAGGAACATCCCGATTCTCAAACCATGGACCCGAAAAAGCGCGCTGCGTCTTCTGCGGCAAAAGAGCCGGGAGGTCGCGGCCCGATTCAAAGGGCCCGATGGCACATCATTTATCTGCGACGAGTGCATTCCGTATTGTTCCGACGTCTTGCGCGACCTGGCGGCTACCTTAACGGCCGCCATCCCAGCCAGGGCAATATGCCCGATTCGTTCGACGGCGATTTCGACGGCTACGAAGCCACATTGCGCAGGCCCCGGGCTTTGACGACGAAGACAGGGCGCCCCTTCGGCGGCCGAGTTCTCACTGCCCACACGCATGAGCTTTTTGATCGCCTGAGCCAGCATGTTGTTGGCCAGGAAGCACGCCAAGCGCGCTTTCGGTTGCCGTATACAACCACTACAAGCGTATCGAGCCTCGGCGCTGAGTCGAATGACGACGACGTCGAGCTTGCTAATGGACGAGGAGCAACATCATGCTTTTATGGGCCCCACGGGTTCGGGCAAAACGCTGCTTGCGCAAACGCTCGCGCGCATCCTCGAGGTGCCGTTTGCCATCGCCGACGCCACCGCGCTCACTGAAGCGGGCTACGTGGGCGAGGACGTGGAGAACATCCTGCTCAAGCTCATCAATGCCGCCGATGGCGATATCGAGCGCGCGCAGGTCGGCATTATCTACGTGGACGAGATCGACAAGATCGCCCGTAAGGCCGAGAACCTCTCCATCACCCGCGATGTTTCGGGCGAGGGCGTTCAGCAGGCGCTGCTAAGATCCTTGAGGGCACGGTGGCAAGCGTTCCGCCCACCGGCGGCCGCAAGCATCCCCAGCAGGAGCTGCTGCAGATCGACACGACCAACATCCTGTTTATCTGCGGTGGTGCCTTTGTGGGTCTGGACAAGATCATCGCCGACCGCGTGGGCAACAAGGGCGTGGGCTTTAACTCCGAGATCGCCGGCCCGACCTCGGTCGACGAGAACGACCTGCTGCGTCAGGTGCTCCCGCAGGACCTCAACGCCTTTGGCATGATTCCCGAGTTTGTGGGACGTACGCCCGTCGTCACCAGACGCAGGCGCTCGACGAGGACGACCTGGTGTCGATCCTGACCGAGCCCAAGAACGCCGTGGTGCGTCAGTACCGCAAGATGTTCCAGCTCGAGGACGTCGATCTTGAGTTTGAGGACGCGGCCCTGCACGAGATCGCTCGCATGGCGCTCGCCCGCAAGACCGGCGCCCGCGGCCTGCGCTCTATTTGCGGGACGTGCTGCAGCAGACGATGTTCGACCTGCCCAGCGAGGAAGGCGTCACCAAGGTCATCGTGACCGAAGCCTCCGAAAGGGCGAAGAACAGCCCCCAGCGCATCTACGGCTAAACCTGCCTAAAACGTGTTTGCAAATAGCCTCCGACCACCCGCGGTCGGAGGCTATTTTATATATGCGCAATAACCCCAACTACCTGTGTTATTCTGTGTGTTTGTTTTAAGCCTCAGCGAAGTCGGGCCAGACTGGAGTAATCGATACCTAAGGGGCGGAATGTAGGGCCGATTTTCGTAGATTCCGCACGAGCCGAAGACCATAATGTGGTCTTCGAAAGAGCCCGACCATGACCGAGCGAAAATCGGCCCTACATTCCTCCCCGACGGGCAAGGGAGAGATATATGGAAGAAATGCCCAAGAACTACGATCCGTCGACCAACGAGCCGGCGATCCTGCAGAAGTGGCTCGACGGCGGCTACTATAAGCGCCGTGAGGGCGGGCGACTGCACCGTCACCATTCCGCCTCCCAACGTGACCGGCAAGCTCCACATGGGCCACGCCACCGACGACTCCATCCAGGACGCCATCATCCGCTTCATGGCGCATGCGCGGCAAGTCCACGCGCTGGGTGCTCGGCACCGACCACGCCGGCATCGCCACGCAGACCAAGGTCGACAAGAAACTCAAGACGCGAAGGGCATCAGCCGCCTGGAGATCGGCCGCGATAAGTTTGTCGACGCCTGCTGGGATTGGACCCACGAGTACGGTGGCATCATCGTCGAGCAGATCAAACGTATGGGCTGCTCCGTCGACTTCGATAACGAGCGCTTCACCATGGACGAGGACTACGCCCAAGCCGTGCGCAAGGTGTTCTGCGACTGGTACCACGACGGCCTCATCTATCGCGGCAAGCGCATCGTGAACTGGTGCCCGCACTGCACCACGGCTATCGCGGACGACGAGGCCGAGTACAAGGACGAGAAGGCCACCTGTGGCACCTGCGCTATCCGTTGACCGAGCCGGTCAACGGCCAGATTACATCGTCGTCGCTACCACGCGCCCCGAGACCATGCTCGGCGACACGGGCGTTGCCGTGTTCCCCGAAGGATCCCGAGAAGGCTAAGCCTTTTGGGTGGCAAGACTGTCAAGCTCCCCATCGTCGACCGCGAGATCCCCATTTTTGAGGACTTCATGTCGACGCTGACTTTGGCTCCGGCTTCGTCAAGGTCACCCCGGCACACGACCCGAACGACTACGCGATGGGTCAGGCCCACGGCCTCGAGAAGATCAATATCTTCGATGAACACGCGGTGGTCGTTGAGGGCTACGGCGAGTTCACCGGCATGACCCGCGAGGAATGCCGCGAAGCCGTTGTCGCGTGGTTTGAGGAGCACGGCCTGCTCGACCATGTGGAAGACCACCATCATTCGGTGATGCATTGCTACCGCTGCCCGAGTGCGCTTGAGCCGTGGCTTTCCGAGCAGTGGTTCGTTGCCGTCGATAAGCTGAAGGGTCCTGCGACTGAGGCCGTCACGAGCGGCGAAGTCACGTTCCACCCCGCGCGTTGGACGCAGACCTACACCACCTGGATGGAGAAACCTCAAAGATTGGTGCATCAGCCGCCAGCTGTGGTGGGGTCATCGCATCCCGGTGTTCTACTGCGCCGATTGCGGTTGGGAAGACGCGTGCATGGAAGACGTGGACGTGTGCCCGAAATGCGGCGGCCATCATGTGCATCAGGACGAAGACGTGCTCGATACGTGGTTCTCGAGCCAGCTGTGGACTTTCGCCACGCAGGGTTGGCCGGAAAGGCATGGACGCTCGAGGGCCATCATCCTACGACGGCGCTCGTTACCGCGCGCGACATCATCGCGCTGGGTGGCGCCCATGCACGTCATGGCCTCCACGTACTTCTTGGACGAGATTCCGTTCCATGACGTCGTGATTTACGCCACCATTTTGGCCGAAAGACGGAAGCCGCATGTCCAAATCGAAGGGCAACGGCGTCGATCCCATGGACCTCATTGCGAAATACGGCGCCGATGCCATGCGTTTCAACTTGCTCACGCTGGTCACGAACAATCAGGATGTGCGCTTCGACGCCGATATTGACCCCAAAACCCACGAGCTCATTTCTTCGCCGCGCACCGAGCAGGCGCGCGCTTTCGTCACGAAGATCTGGAATGCGAGCCGCTTCGTGCTTGGCAACCTCGAGGGGCTTCACGCCGGGCGAGCCCCGTTGCTGCGACGCCTGCCGATGCGTGGATCTTTGTCGCGTTTGGCCGGCCTCTCCGAGCGTGGACCCGGGCATTTCCGAATACAATTTCGAGTTCGGTGGCCATCGACCCGCACGCGTTCTTCTGGAACGAGTTCTGCGACTGGTACATCGAGTTCTCGAAGGCGAGCCTGCGCGAGGGCGCCGATCCGGTTGCTCGCCTGCAAACGCAGCGCAATCTCGTGTTCGTGCTCGATTCCGCCCTGCGCCTTCTGCATCCGGCCATGCCGTTTTGTGACCGAGGCTCTGTGGGAACAGCTGCCTCATGCGGAAGAGCGAAAACGCCGAGGCTCTCATGGTTGCCACCTGGCCTGAGCCCGAGACGCTTGCACGCTTTAAGAATGCCGAAGCCGAACGCGCGATTGAGCTGGTATGCGGCGTCGTTTCCGCCGTGCGTTCCACTCGCGCCCGCTATGGCATCTCGCCGAAGCAGGAGCTCGCCATTACGGTGAAGGCGCCCGCCGAGGTCGTTTCCACCATCAACGAGCAACAGGATGCTTATCGACTGTCGCTCGCGCGCGTGAACGTGGCGGGGTTTCCGCCGAAGCCGAAAAGCCCGCGGCATCTAACGCCACGCTCGTCTCTGGCTGCGAGGTCTACTGCCACCTCGCGGGCCTGGTCGATTTCGAGGCCGAACGCGCGCGTCTTTCAAGGAACGCGAGAGCTCGAAAAGACGTTGCCAAGCTTGACAAAGCTCTCCAACCCGGGCTACCTTGCCAAGGCGAAGCCTGAAATCGTCGAAGGACAAGGCGAAGCGCGCGAGTTCGCCGCGAAGCTCGAGCTGGTTGCCCAGCAGATCGCCGAGCTGTAGGCGAGGGCCTTCCTTCCGAATTTCGAGCCTGCGTGCCGCCGAATTTCAAAATTGCATAGAGAAGCGCCTCGCGGTATGCGGGGCGCTTCTTTCTTTGCTACAATGCGTGATTAGTGTATTGATGTACGAAAAGGATTTCTCAATGAGCGACATTCTCTCGCAGCTTTGGACTCCTGAGCTGCAAATGGCTGTCACGGTATGCATCGTCATGCTCGTGGCCGTTTACGTGCTCTCTATTATTTGGGTTGTTCGCGATGCTTACCAGCGCGGTACGGTGTGGTACATCTGGGCCATCGTCGCGCTCGTTCCCATTTTGGGCGTCATCGCGTATTGCCTGCTTCGTCCGCCGCTGCTGCAAATCGATCGCGACGAGCAAGAGCTCGAGGTCGCGCTGAAGCAGCGCCAGCTCATGCAGTATGGCGAATGCGCCAACTGCGGCTACCCGGTCGAGGCCGATTATGTGCTGTGCCCGAACTGCCACCAGCGTTTGAAGAACCAATGCCAGAAGTGCGGTCATGCGCTCCGATCCTTCGTGGACCGTTTGTCCGTACTGCGCAACGCCGCTTCCGGCATTGGCGCTCGTCGCAGCGGTCGAACTACCGGCGCGCCGGGCAGGCTGTGCCCCAGGCGAATGTCGGGGCCCATGGCCAGGCGCCGCGCCAGTAAGCGCCGATCGGTTTGCTATCTGCGCCTTAAGAAAAGCCGCCTGCGCGCGGCTTTTTGTTGTCGCGACCTAAATCGCGCAGGTAGGCGAGGCGGTTGTTCTGCCGTCATGTCGCCATTCTGTATGCTGAGCGGCGCAGCTTTGTTCCTGCACGCCGTCTGTCTATAATTGGAACTCGATTTCAGTAACGTATGCGTATTCGCATTCGAGAGAGATAGCCCTATGAAGGCCCTTTACAACGACGGTACCGTCGCCGAGCTGCCCGAGGAAGAGGTCACGCACGTTATCCGCCACTCCGCCGCGCACATCATGGCGCAGGCCATCAAGCGCCTCTATCCCGAGGCCGACTTTGCCTACGGCCCCGCGACCGACAACGGCTTCTACTACGACGTCGATTTGGGTGACAAGAAAATCAGCGAGGAAGACCTTCCCGCGATTGAAGCCGAAATGAAGAAGATCGTGAAAGAGAACCTGAAGTTCTCGACGTTCGAACTTCCGCGCGAAGAGGCTATCGCTCATGGAAGAGCGCAACGAGAAGTACAAGGTCGAGCACATCGGCGACTTGGCCGATGACGCCCGCATCACCTTCTACCAGCAGGGCGACTACATCGATATGTGCGTCGGTCCTCATATTTGCTACACCAAGGCTCTGAAGGCCTTCACGCTTACCGGCCGTTTCTGGCGCCTATTGGAAGGGCGACAAGAACAACAAGATGCTCACCCGCATCAACGGCGTCGCCTTCGCCACTAAAGAAGAGCTCGACGAGCATCTGCGCGTGCTCGAAGGAGGCCAAGAAGCGCGACCACCGCAAGATCGGCCGCGAGATGGACCTCTTCATGATGCGCGACGAGGCTCCGGCTTCCCGTTCTTCCTGCCCAACGGCACGATCCTTAAGAACACGCTGCTGGACTACTGGCGCGAGATCCATCGCAAGGCCGGCTATGTCGAGATTTCCACGCCGCTCATCATGAACAAGCAGCTGTGGAAGACCTCGGGCCATTGGGACCACTACAAAGACAACATGTACTCTACCGTCATTGATGACGAGGAGTACTGCATTAAGCCCATGAACTGCCCGGGCGGCGTGTTCGTGTACGCTTCCAAGCCGCATAGCTATCGTGAGCTGCCTATTCGCGCCGGCGAGATGGTCATGGTGCACCGCCACGAAATGCGCGGCGCGCTGCACGGCCTGTTTCGCGTGCGCTGCTTTAACCAGGACGACGCCCACCTGTTTGTGCGCCCCGACCAGCTCACCGATGAAATCATCGGCGTCGTGAACCTCATCGATTCGGTGTACCAGAAGTTCGGCTTCAAATACCATGTGGAACTTTCCACCCGTCCCGACGATTCCATGGGTTCCGACGAAGACTGGGCAGCGGCCAAGAGCGGCTTGAAGGCCGCCCTCGAGCAGCTCAATATGCCTACGAGGTCAACGAGGGCGACGGCGCGTTCTACGGCCCGAAGATCGACTTCCATCTGGAGGACAGCCTCGGCCGCACTTGGCAGTGCGGCACCATCCAGCTCGACATGCAGATGCCGCTCAACTTTTGATCTGGAGTACGTGGACGCCGACGGCACCAAGAAGCGCCCCATCATGCTGCACCGCGTGTGCTTTGGCTCCATCGAGCGCTTTATCGGTATTCTGATTGAGAGCACTTCGCGGGCAAATTCCCCACGTGGCTCTCGCCCGTGCAGGTGAAGGCACTCCCCGTGTCCGAGAAGTCGCGCGACTACGCTCACCAGGTTGCTTCCAAGCTCGACGAGGCCGGCGTGCGCGTGGTGGTCGACGATCGCGACGAGAAGATCGGCTACAAGATTCGCGAGGCCCGTGGTGTCGATCGCGTTCCGTACATGCTCATTTTGGGCGAAAAGGAAGCCGAGGAGGGCAATATTTCCGTACGCGACCGCTCGAACGAGACTGTGCAGAAGTCTATCGAGGAATTCGTTGCCGAAATTTCGAAGGAAATCGCCGACCGTGCGTAGGTTCGCGTTCTGCGGTGTTTTCGCGCCACGGCACCTGGAATGTTGGGCGGCCGTTCACGTGAAGCTGTGCTGATATACAATGAAAGCCGTCTTTTTAAGGCGGCTTTTTGTTTGGAAGGGAGTGGATCATGGCGGCAGATACGTATTCGCTTCAGGCGTTGGTGCTGCGCAAAACGAAACTCGGCGAAACCGATTTGATCGTTACGCTTCTGGCCCAAGATGGCCGTCAGGTTCGTGCGGTTGCCAAAGGTGCGCGCAAGCCAAACTCCTCGTTCGCCTCGCGCCTCGAGATTTTTTTCGGAAGTCGATTTGCTGCTCGTATGCGGCAAAAGCCTCGACATTGTGAAAGAGGCAAAACTGCTCAATGCTCATATTGGCGTGCGGGAAGACATGGAACATGCGGCAGCTGCGGCTCCCATCGTCGACTTGCTTACGCGACTGACCCAGCCCGATTTGGAATCGCCTCGCCTCTATGACCTGAGCGCCTCTGCGCTTGAGCATGCGGAATCGTGCGATGCGACGGGGGCGCTCGCGGCGTGCGGCATTTATGCTGAAAGGCGTTTGCGTTTTCGGGTTTTCGTCCGAGCTTGAACCGATGTGTGTGTGTGGGCGGCCACTCGTGAGCGATGATTCTCGTGTGCAAATTGCATTTTCGCCTGCGGAAGGCGGCGCCGTGTGCCGCGATTGCCTTATGTTTTCTGATACCGTGCAAGTGGGGAAGCGACGTGCTTTCGTGGGCCCACTGGCTCATGATGTCGACGTTTGACGAGATTGCGCAGCGTGAAGTGCCGCGCCATATTTCCTTCGAGATTCTTCATTTGTGCCAGGCGTGGGTACGCGAGCATGTCGGTAGCAAGCTGAAGAGCTTGAATTCCTTTTCACCTGTGGCCTGTTCTAGCGGCGCTTCCCATCGCCCGCGCGCAACCTGTTGAAACCTGTTAAATGCTCGCAGCATTTAACAGGTTGCGAGCACGCTTTGAGGTGTGGGCGGTGCTGGCGGAAACCTGTTAAACGCTACGAGCATTTAACAGGTTGTGGTCTGCCAGTGTGCTGCCCGAAAGCATAGCCCATGCAAGGCTTATAGGACAAAAAGTGTGTCTCGATAGAACACATGTTCCCCTCATGCTAATCCAGCCAGAACGGGAAGGGGTCCTTGCGGTGGAGTTCTTCCCAAACGGCCCTATCGCCCCATTCCGGCCTCCCGTCGCCTTGCTTCGGGGATGACGAGTAGACCTCGTAGAGCAGGTCGATGTCGGCGTCCCTCGGCATGGTCGCCAGCTTCTCCCTGGCGGTCCTCGCGTCGCCGGAATGCGCGTGGCACCACCAGAACACGGCCTTCACGCGCTTCAGGGACGTGAGCCCCTGTGGTTGCGGAGAATAGCCCTGAGCTGGGCGTTCACGCCTCCCCTCTATCCTGTTGTTGGTCGAAGGGCGGGCCGGCCTTCGTGAGCCCGGGATCGAGGTAGGTGAACAGCGTCCCCGCCGAGACCAGCGAGGACAGCGACCTCCTCGCCTTCCTGAGCCTCTCGTGGGTGTAGACCCGCCTCCCGTCGACGAGCGTGGTGTCCTCGAGGAAGTTGATAATGTCAATTTAAAAGTGCCGATTGCGCCACAGTATCGGCGCCAGTCGCACCAACGCATATGCGCCATGCAAACCAACGGACTTTGGCCGTTTTCGGCTATTCCTTCCTTCCTCTTCTCTGCCGGCCGATCCTTTGAGACGGTACGACCTTCCCGTTATCTTCAGCATCGTGCAGTGGTGGCAGACACTGTCGGCGATGGCGCTCGCGGCCACCTCGTCGCCGAACACGCCGGCCCAACCGCCGATTCCCACGTTGGTCGTGATGATCGTCGAACGCTGCTCGTATCGCGTGGACACGAGCTGGAACATGAAGATCCGCGCCCTGCTCGTCGATGTCCAGGTACCCCAGCTCGTCGATTATCAGCAGCTTCGAGTGGGCGTAGTACTTCAGCCTGCTCTTCAGTATCCCGCGCGACGACGCGTCCTTCAGGTCCTCCACCAGCTTCGCGCAGTCGACGAAGCGCACCTCGCGGCCGGCCCTCACCGCCTCGATGCCGATGGCGATGGCGAGGTGCGTCTTGCCGACGCCCGGGCTGCCGACGAGCAGGACGTTGTGCGCCTCCTCCATGAACCGCAGCGTCGCCAGCTCCCTCCACCTTGGCCCTGGGCACGCTCGGCTGGAACGCCCAGTCGAAGTCCGCGAGCGTCTTCACGTAGGGAAACCCCGACGAGCGTATGCGCTGCCGCATTATCCTGCCGCGCCTCGCCGCCACCTCCGCCTGCGTCATCTCGGCCATGGCCTGGGCGAAGTCCCGCTCGCCGTCGGCGACCATGCGCACGTAGTCCGGCATGGACGCACATCTCGTCGAGCTTGAGCTCGGCCAGGTTCTTCTGGGCCCTCGTAGGGGCTCGACTCGTCAAAGCGCCGCCACGTCACCCCCCCAGCCTGTCCAGCAGGTCGAGGTTCGCCCGCGCGGCGTCGCGGATGTCGGCGTCGGCAACCACGACTTGCCCTCCCTGGCTTCGGCGTAGTGCTCCTCGGGTAGACTATGGGGCCGGGCGCCTCGGTGGCGTCGTGGAGCGCGACCTCCTCGCCGTCGAGGGTCACGCGCACTTGCCCGGAGGGCATCGTGACGACATGCACCGTCTTGCCGATGCAGGCGCGCGGCACCGACCACTGCCTTCCCGCCGCGCGCACCAGCATGGTCGCGGGCACCTTCTGGACGCTGACGTTGCCGACCATCTCCTGCAGGAGGCGCAGGTTGCCTATGGGGCGCAGCAGGTCCTTCTCCCGCATGAACAGCACCGCCGGCGGCAGCCCCGTCGTGTCGTTGGGCTCGGCGTTGCTGCGGGCCTCTATGCGCGATGGCGTCGATGATGCCCCGCTCCCCGACGAAGTCGTGGTCGTAGGCGAGCAGCCTGTTCACGAAGCGGTTGGCGGACTCGTCCTTCCCCTTGGTCTGCGGCGTGCGCACCTTGCACAGCTTGAGCGCGAACCCGGCCTCCTTCGCGAAGCGCCACGCGCGCTCCGATTTGATGCGCTTGCCGCCCAAGAAGGTGACCAGGGCGGACATGTTGTCGGTGCATCGCCTCCTCGGGGATGCCGCCGAATCGCACGAAGGTGGCGAGCAGGCACGCGAGCAGGTCGTCCTCGGTGCGCGTCCTCGAGTAGATGAGGCGGTGCGCACGCGAGTATCCCAGCACGGCGCTGAATACGTTGAACTCGAACACCTCGCCGTTGACGTCCACGAGCGAACTGCAGCTGGCGTCCCGGCGGCGTCTCGAACCAGGGGTGCGGGTCCGGCGCCGGCTTCGGTGGCACACTCGATGCCCGGGTGCGGCAGTACTGAGTGAGGCGTTGGCGCAGGAAGCTCCGCCTGCGGGTACCGGTCGAACAGGAACTCGTGGCGCAGCTTCTTCGTCTGAGCAGCGCCGCGGCTACTGCTATGCCTCCCTGAACTCGTCAAGCCGCTCTCGCAGTCTAACGGCGGTCCTCTGCATCGCCGCTGTTGTTCCAGATACTTCGCCGCCGTGTGCCTGTTGAGCCCGTACTTGCGCCCGATCTCGGTAATTCGCTGACGTACATGTTCAGCTCTCCCATCACGTTCCTTTCAATCGCGGCTCCTCCCAATCGGCTTCGCATGTCGGAAGAACATAGTCGCAGTGGTGCGATTGGCGCTACAAAGTACGTTGATTGCGGTGGCGTAAATGCAGTGGTGCAATCGGCTCGATTCGTTGGTGTAGCCGCTTGGCAGTTTCTTAGAGTAGCCGTTATCAGAAGTCGGCCCAGAAGCCGCACCAGTCTGAGGTAGCGCTCGCGCCAGCCAGCCCGCCAGCCTGGTGCAGCGTCTCGATATGCATGGAGGTCGAGCGCGATACGGTACAGCTCCGGCCGCCTGAGCTGGCCTCGTCGTCGTACACCTCTTGACCTGGGCGTACGCGTGGAAACGACATCTCTGCACCTTGGTCGGGGCCAGGCCGCGCGCACGCCTTGGCGAACCGCTGCCGCCGTCGGTGACCACGACGTCGGGCGCCGGTATCGGCTCCATGAGCGCCGACCACGCGCCCTCATCA